>TARA_B110000438_G_scaffold23094_1_pt1 | contig 11661 bp, 11 predicted proteins | sample TARA_B110000438 | Tara Oceans TARA_B110000438 (sample SAMEA4398413) | marine metagenome | biome: Polar Biome; feature: [MES] marine water layer (ENVO:01000295) within the mesopelagic zone...; material: water (ENVO:00002006), including particulate matter (ENVO:01000060) such as......
CCGTAACAAATACCATTTCATCAAGTATAAATGGATTAGATCACATAACTGTTGGTGGGTGGGATAATAATGCCTCAGGTAATATTACAGCTAGATTTAGTGATATTAAAATTTACAATGGAATAAGTGTTTCAGAAATACCAAATTATGTTGATGGCAGTATATTTTACGCTAAAGATACAAACAAGGAATACGTTCTAAACAATAACGCTTGGACAGAGGTATAGTTAAAAATGCCTTACGGCACAAAAAAAGTATTTCAGCGTAGTACATTTGCAAATAATGCATATCAGACAAACAACCGTAATGTAATTCCTGCCACATTCCAACCAGATGTATTCCAAAAAGACCTTAGAAACTTTCAAGAGAATATATTTCATACTAGTACATTTTCAGGTAATGTCAATAGTACATTCCAAGCACATGAAGTTAACATGGTTGTATTCCATGATGGTGTGTTTGATACTGAGGTATTCCAGTCAACTGCTGGTAAAAATTGGGTACAAGCCATATATGAAACTATAGCTTCATCAGAATCAGTAGCAAGTACTTTGGGACTTATAAGGGCTATATCAGAAACTATAAACTCAACTGACTTTAGAGGAACAGGTAGAGCAATAGCAAGATCAATAAGTAATGCCGTAAACATTTCTCTATCAAGTCTCAAAATCAGAGGAAGAGGTGCAGTTGTTAATGACACTGTAGGTATTACAGAGGGTATCAGTAGGGCAAAAGCCATACTTACACGTATAATAAATGAAACAATTGGCATGGCAGATTCAAACTACAGAAGCAAACTAATCAGCAGAGTATATTCTGCAACTGTTGGTATAACACTCAGTTCTGATAGGAGTAGAGTGCTTGGTCGTGCAATAACTGACATTGTAGACGTTGATGACTTTAGAGGAACAGGCAGATTGCTTAGAAGAATCATCAGTGAAGTCTCCAATATTGGTGACACTTTTAATACGTATAGAGACCGTTTTGTTACAGCTTCTGACACAGTTAATATGACAGATGTAATAAGCAGAGCTAAGTCAATCAACCGTATGATTTCAGATTCAATAGGAATGACTGTAACTAATAATATTACCAGAGGATTGAACAAGGCTGTACAGTTAACAGTTACCATAGCTGACTTTAGAGGAACAGGAAGAGCATTGATTAGAAGTATAACAGAAACGGTACACGCTGGTATAAGTTTCTTCCAAGGTAGTGTATTTAATAAATCAATATTCCATATTAACTTCCCAATAACAGTGATGGGCAAGAACAGAATGGTTAATGATTCAGTAACAATAAGAAAATTACAACTTTTCCAAGAAGAAACATTCCAATGGATTTCATTGGGTGAACCTCGAGTTAGAAACCTTAACAGAATGAGAAATGAATCTATAGATGTAAGTGACTTTAGAGGTAGGATTAGAGATGTTATAAGGGCAATAGGAGAAAGTGTAGCAATAAACGAAGTTAATGACAGGGTTAAGAGTCTTATCAGAATGTTGTCTGAAGACATGTCTATAAGTGAGGTCAATTACAGAACTAGAGTATTATTAAGACATATAGCAGACAGTGTAGATGTAGCTGACTTCAGAGGAACATTAAGAGACTTAATCAGAATGATTAGTAATAACTTGGGTATTAGTGAGGTTAACGACAGGGTCAAATTAATCAATAGAATTGTATCCAACTCGTTGTTAATTAGTGAAATCAATGACAGAATCAAAGTGATAAACAGAATGATATCTGACTCGTTGTCCATCAGTGAGGTCAACGACAGGGTCAAAACCATAGTTAGAATGTTAAGTCATAGTGTATCATTAGCAGAAGTAAATGATAGAGCTAGAGTATTACTAAGAATAAGAGATGAAAGTGTCAACGTAGATGACTTTAGAGGCAGGATTAAGGAGATTATTAGAGTAATTAGTGATATTATAAACATGTCAGAGGTAAATGACAGAGTCAAACTCATCAACAGAATAATATCTAACTCAGTATCTGTAAGTGACTTTAGAGGCAGGATTAAGACCATAGTTAGAATGATTAGTGAGAGCATGTCATTGGCAGAAACTAATACAAGAACAAAACTAATCAACAGAATAGACAGTGCCATATTGTCAATAAGTGAAGCCAATAATAGAGCCAGATTGATTAACCGTATGATTACAGAAAATGTGGGTGTGACTATGTTTAGAGGCAGTATAAGACAAATAATTAGAATAATAAGTGAGTTAATCACCCCATCAGAAACTAACATTAGAGTTAGAACACTTAACAGAATTAGAAATGATAGTGTAGGTGTTACTCAGTTCAGAGGAAGAGTTAAAGTCATGGTTAGAATGATCAGTGATAGCATATCATTGGTTGAAACCAATGTTAGAGTCAAGTTAATCAACAGAATTATAAGTGATTCTTTATCATTATCAGAAATATTTGTTAGACAATTAGGAAAGGTATCTGTGATCAATGAAACAATCAATGTAACTCAATTCAGAGGAACATTAAGACAGTTGGTTAGAATGATTGTAGAAACTATTGTACCATCAGAGTCAATGAATTACTTTAAACGTATATTCGTAATCAACAATGATTCTGTAACAGTATCTCAGTTCAGAGGAAGAATTAAAGGTATAGTTAGAATGATCAGTGAGAGTATATCATCAGCAGAGACGTTGGAAAGTGCAATAGGAAAGGTAGTAATTATTAGTGAAACAGTAAATGCTGTACATTCATTGGTAAAAATACTAAGATATGGTCTTAATAGAACCAGTAGAAATGTAGGCACATTCTCACGAGCAGTCGATGTAAAACTATTTAAACGAGATGAGACAACCAAAGGAGTAGACCGATGAGCATGAATCTAACAGGAAGAGCCACAGAGTTCTTCGTAAAAGTGGGAAACAGGGCAGTATTGACCATTACCATAGTGGATGCTAGCAATGTCAAAAAGTCTCTACAAGATGATATGACATATACTACAGGTAAATGGAAGGTATGGAAGCCAGATGGAACTCTTATAATAAACGGTAATTTGACATTTGAAGATAGACCAAACGGAATAGTATCATATAGGCTAGCAGAATCTGACGTTGTAATAGCAAATGCAGGTATTTGGGAGGGTGAAGTTGAAATATTTGACGGTGATGGTGACATGAGTGAACAAACGAAAACTTTTAATTTCACCATTGAGGAATCTTACTAATGGCAAATTTAACAAATACAGTCGGTGGCAAATGTGATGTTTGCGAACACCATCAGAATCAACATTCATCTCCAGATGGATGTAGTGCATGTGACTGCCAATCAAGAGGACTTCAATAGATTTATATATCACTCTTCATAATATTCATCATGTTAAAGATCGATGATATTAATGAGGAGGTCTATTTTCAGTTCCGAAGAAGCCAAATGGAGGCTATGCATACCGAAAGGTTAGGAGTTATTCACGTCAGTGACATCATTAAACCGTGTATGAGAAACGTTATCTACAGAAAAATAACTCCAGATACTGGTATGAGTACAGAGAATACAAAGTCTCTCTATTTTGGACAGGTGGTTCACAGTAATTCACAGGTTGCAAAGGATGACAAATATCATGAAATGTTTTTTGCTTATGATTATGTGAGAGATGTATCACTAACAAGAGAAGAAGCATTAGAAATTCCTGTTGACGACCCAAGACATCTTGATATAATTTATGGTAGTGCTGATGATGTGCTAAAGATAAATGGTAAGTGGGTTATAACTGACAAGAAAACAACTGGAAGTATTGATTATTTTAACAAGGCAACAGGCAAGGCAAGTGATTCACACAAGGATCAAATAAACAGATACAGAGTTCTCTTAAAGAAATGCTATGATATAGATGCAGAGTTTGGATGTGTAATTTACATTAGCAATAGAATTGAAAAAGACAAGAGGGATAAACCAGCAATACTTTCATTCAAATTAAAACCTGTTGAGGAAACATTGGTAGATATGATAGAAAAATCTAACATAATTAAAGATGCGTTAAGCAATAAAATATTACCTGAGAGAACAAAATGCTTCCTATGTGACGGTATGTGTGACTACGCAAGCATGTGTTTTACAGATGAAAGGTCAACCTTCGATTAAAAAAACTATAAATAATAGTAAATAAAAACTGTCATATAATGGAAGAAAGTGACGATATTTTCAAAATTAAGAGCATAGGTAACAAGTTTGTAGTCAGTGAGGACAAGAGAAAAACCATATCTCCACACAACAGTCTCAAGCATTTTAGAGAGGCAGATATACCAGCACTATGTGATCAATGCAAGTATCGAAGCATTGATGCAGGTGGTAATGGCAAGTGTCCCAAATATGAAGAGGATGCAGTTTGTACAATAAGAAAAGATTACATATCATTTATCAACGAATTAGATACAAGAAATCCAGAAGACCTAAAGGAGATAATGGACATAGTAACCAAAATTACATTTGAAAATGTAATGATGACAGCAACACAGTCAAAGTTTGATGGTGGTGTTCCAGACAAGAATGGAAGAAGTGAAATTAACGTATTGATGAATCTTATAAAATCACTTAGTGACCTTAACAATAAAATAACAATTACCGAAAGAAAGGAATTCTCTAAAGAAGGTGATATTAATTCAATATTCAGACAGATAAAGGCAAAGGGAATTGGCAAGACCGACCAAGAGTGATACAGAAGAACGTCAGGAGTTCATGCAGACAATTGCTGACTGTGCTAAAAACCCCAGTTTGTTCAGCGAAGTATTCTTAGGACACAAGCTGTTTGACTACAATCAAAAATATGTCAACTGTAAAGACAGATTCATAGTGTATAGAAGTGGAAGACAGGTGGGTAAAACCATGTCAACTGCTGCCAAGGCAGTACACTTTGCATTCTTTGCACCTCTAATGTTGAAGACAGTAAAGAATGACTGTACAATAGTAATTGCAGCACCTACACAAAATCAGGCAACCATCATGTTCGACAGGATTAGAAGTCTGGTTATCAACAATGATTTTCTCAAGGGATACATAGTAAGAAATACACAGAGTGAACTTTGGATTAACTTCTTAGATAATACTGGAATGAGTAAGATTATTACAAGAGCAACAGGTGAGACTGGTGTTGGATTGAGAGGTTACTCCCCACACGTTATTATTGCTGACGAATGTTCTTTCATAAAGACAGATATTCTTAGGGCTTTCCTACCATCTGGTATGGCTACTCAGGCAAAGGTATGGCTTACATCAACACCTTTCTCCAAGGCAGGTTATTTCTATGAGGCTTGTATGAACAGTAAACCTAAAAACCCAGAGGGTATGTGGACAGAATTTCACGTCAAGTCCATGATGAATCCACTTATTGCAGAAGATCCTGTATTCATTGAGGAAATTAAAAGACTTACCAAAGAGGAATATGTCCAAGAGGTAGAGGGTGAGTTCCTAGACATTGGTGATGCACTTATACCAAACTCACTCATAATGGAAGCACTTACTGATTACAAGCCTAAAGGCAAAGTCAGATACTATATGGGGGTTGATATTGCTAGAACAGGTCGTGACGAGACTGTATTTACGATAGTAGGAGTAGATGAGGATGATACAGTATTTGTGGAAGATGTATATGCAGAATCTCAGAGTAATGTTGTAGATGTGGCAGGCAGAATTGCCGACTTTGTACAGCAGTTCAGACTAGAGACAGTATACATAGACGAGACAGGTCTAGGTGGTGGACTTGTAGACTTGTGCAGGGAAAGAGATGTTCCTACAAGGGGCGTAATGTTCTCATTGCAGGAAAAGGCAGACATGTACAAGAATCTCAGGTTGTTGTTTGAAAATCACAAGATAAAGTTAAAGAATATCAACAAAATGGTCTATCAACTGTCATATCTCAGAAGGGAATATACTGAAAGTGGTATTATGAAAATCAAATCATTTGAGCATGACGACTATCCTGACAGTCTAGTGCTTGCATGCAGGGCAGTGAATACAGGAGAAGGATGGCATGTTTTGAGTATGGGTAAGGCACTTAAAGAGTCTCTATTCGGGTAACTTTATATAATAATAAGAGTTTGGTTATATATGGATTGGCAAGATTGGTTAGAAAAAGGTAAAGAAATAAAGAAAAAACCAGCAGCAAAACCAACAATGTTTCCTAGGATTAGAAGGGAATTTGTTGATGATGCTGATGATAAAGATTTTAAAAAGTCATGGGAATCATGGTTAGATAAGAACAATGCCATAGAAACATCTCACAAAGAGGGTGAAAAGAAGGAAGAATGGGATGGTAAATTTAGCAGTTCTACTATAAGAGACGATGTAAAAGATGATGACAAGGCTGTTAGTGAGGAAGAGTCATTAGAGGAACTAACTGACGGTAAACTTGAAGAAGTAGAGAAATTAAAAGCTTGGGAAGTATTCATGGTTAATAAAATGCCAATGAATCAATATGATAAACAGCCTCAAAAGAAACGTACAATAGAGGGAGATGGGGTAACATTAGACACTAATGTAGGAACAGTTAAAGCACCTCTTACAGAAACAGTTCCAGTATCTAATCCAAGAGGATCAATTGGTAATAAAAAAGTAAAACGTATAGACCATGAAGCTGGTGATGGTTCAAGAAAGATAGTTGAAATACCTAAAGAAAATAACACTAATCCAGAGGTTAAATTTATGTCAGGTGGTAGACCAGAATCTGGTAAGCAAGGAAGTATTAATGCTACAGCAGGTGGAAAAGGTGAAGTTACAGAACAGAATACAAATTCTATGTTATACAATGTATTATCAGAAGAAGCAAAAAAGAGGGAAATAGATAGTAAAACAGATAACAAAGTAACCATTAGTAATGATTCTACAGAGCCTGCAACACCAATAGTTCCAGAGACAGCAGAAGCAAAAAGACGAAGATTAATTCAGGGAACATATAGAAAGGAAAGAAACACTGATGGCAGTATAAAACAATCCAACTCAACCGTGACTAATTGGGAATCATGGCTAGAGAAAGGTAGATGGGATACAGGTAAAAAAGAGAATAAATTCATAGATTCACTACAGGCAGTAGGCACTATGGCTAATGAGGAAAATAACAGGTCAATGAAAGTAATAGATGATGAAATTGATCATGGTATAAAACCATCAAATATCACTAGTGAGCCAATTAAAATGCCTAAGAAAAAAGTACCATCCAAAGATGTAGACAGTAGACTTAATGTATTAGAGGCACATAAATTAAAATCATGGACAACTTGGCTAGAAAAGATGCAGGGAGCAGGCGATGCACGTTATGGTAATCAACATTTGACTGGACTAGATCAAAAACCAGTAAATAATGAGGAGGATGAAGCTAATATTTTGCCTGAAAAAGAGGAAAAAACTGACAATAAGGAAGAAAAACAAGAAGAAACTGACAATAAACCTTATAAAGCATTAGGTGTGGAGTAATATATGGAAGACCTCAACAAAATCTCATCCACACGAGTAGGGGACAACATTCACTTCTATGTAAACGGTCAGGAAAACAAAGGAACCGTAGTCAAAATGGACACATCATATGTAACTGTAATAAAAGATGATGGTAAATTTCAAGATATTCATATAAACGATACATTCTTCATTAAAGATATACTAGTAAACAAGACTTGGAATGACATGACTATGGAAGAAAGAACTGTTAAACTTCACGAAATCAAGGCATATAGTCCTAGATTCCTAGCAAAATCATGGCAAGAACTACCACGAGAACTTAAAGTTGTATTGGAAGATACAGCAAAAAATACTGAGTCAAATAAATCTAACGTAGAACAGGGACATTATGGAAGTGCAGGTAGGGCAAGTCATGTAGTTGAGACAAGTACTGCTTTTGATGCAGATGAGGACTATGAAGGAGAATCACATGATACCAAAGAAGAACAATTTAAACATGATGAAGATAAACCAAAAGTAACAAAAAAATCCATGCAAGAACAGTTATGGGAAGATTGGTTAGATAAAGACAGTGGTGGTAACATGGGTGACGGTGGTTCACCAGCACAAACAAGTATGACAACTGGAACAACTGGTGTATACAATCCAGTTTATGGTAAAGACGGTCGTATCAAAGGACAGGAAGAAGATAAGGAAGAAGAAGATACTGAAAAAGATAAGGAAGAAAAAGAAAAAGAAAGGAAAGGATAATGGCAGTTGGTAAACCAAATTTTAATTTAAACAGTTACGGTATAAAGTATTTCCAAAAAGGAGATGATTTACAAAACACAGAACGACAAGATTTAGATTCACAACAAGATAAGGTTAGTACAGTAACTGGAGGAGGTGTAGACCAACCTACTAAACTGGATACACAATTAGGTTCTATAAACACACAATTAAATGCAGGTCAAAATAATACAACAGTAGGTAAAAAACCTAAATTTAAACCAAGTAAAGCTAAAGTTAAACCAAATATTAGTGCTTCAACAAGTGCAAGTTTAGACAATGTAAGAGCAGAAAATGCTAAAAAATTAGAATCTGATAGAGCAACTGCTGCCATAAAACCTGATAAAAATACAAAATATTATTACAATAAACCAACAAAAGTTAATAATTATTTGGGAGATAAAAAACAAGACAGTGAAGTAGCACTTTCTCCTGTTATTGGAGGAGTAAAAACTGACCATGCACCAGATGATGTACCAAAAGGTGAAAGTGCAAGAGAAGCATGGAATAAAAAACATCCAAAGACAGCAAAAAAACTGGGTAATAGAAACAGAACAGGAGATTCAAAAGGACAAGGAGCACATGTTGCTGAAACAAGAAAACCAAGTTCTGGTAAAGGTGCAAGAGAAGCATGGTTAGAACGTGAAGGTGTTGGTGAAGATGATGATGATAATACATCACATAAAAACAAAGTACCATTAGATGAACAAGGTAGTGATAATAAAGCAATAAGAGGTGTAAAAGGAGATTTGAAAAATGTTAAAAATGAACCAAATATCAGTGATAAAGATAAAAAAGATTTGATAGGTGATAATAAAAAAGTTACCGTAAATGATGATAAAAAAGGTACAAAAGGTAATGCAAGTGAATTATATGAAAAAATTCATGGTCATAAATATACTGAAAAACCAGAAAAAAGTGAAGAAGAGAAAAGACATGACTATAGACAAGAACTACTTGGTAACCTAAATGAGCAAGAAAAACAACGTGAGGAAGCAAAGAAAAAAGAAAAGTTAGAAAGAGCAGCAAGACATAGAGGAGGGGTAAAAACTAGAAAAGAAGAAAGACGAGGTGAAACGGACGGTGATGAACAAATAACAACAGAAGAGGCAGCAAGAAGAAATGCAGCAGACAAAGAAACTGATGCAGAAACAACAAGCAGGGCTCATACAGGAAAATATAGAGATGTACAACCAATGGAAGACCAGCCAAAAGGTGCTGATGATAGTAAAGGTGGTTACAGAAAAGACTTTTCAAATGTAGAGGCAATGGATATTGCACATAAGAAAAGAACTGATAAAGAAACTAAAAATCTTGATTTCCAAAACCCAAAGGATAAAAAAAGACGAGAAGCAATTCTTGATCACGTAGGTGATAAGAAACCTGACAATAATTCAAGTCTTAAACCACAGCCAAAAAGTGAAAGAAAAGAATCTAACGTAAGCATACAACATACTGAGGATAAAGTAAATGAAGTTACTGGTAAAACAATACCAGCAACTCAAACGAAGGAACAGGCAGCTACAAATGAAAAGGTTAGACAGGTAAGAGAGGTTACAGAAATGGAAAAAGAGAAAGAAAGAAAAGCTGAAGATAAAGAAACTATAGAGTTAAAACATGATGAAAAAGGAAATTGGAAAGAAGATTATACACCAACAGCAGAAGAAAAAGCAAAGAAAAAGAAAGAAAGACTGGAAAGACAAGCAGTAGCATCTAAAAAGAAAGAAAAACCTAAAACTAAAAAGACTAAAAAGAAAGAACCTGAATCCAAACTAAGTGAGGAACAAATGAAAAAATTACTGGAGGAAAGTTCTGCAAGAGATAAAAACAAGGATAAAAACAAGACAGCAAATGATATTATCATGGATATGGCTATTCTAAAATTAGACTTGATGTAAAGACTTATAAATACCCATAAAACAGAACAATACATAAGAATACAACAAGGTAAAAACATGTTCAGCTATGCAGGCTGATCATGAGTCGGTGCAAGGAAGTGTGCCTCCTCCTAAGAGGGCATAACTTGGACAGAAAACGCAGAGGGATACCTCAGATTGTCACCATGAGAGTGGAGATGGTCAACTGTCGATAGGCAGGCGTAGGTGCAGTCGGTCAAAAATAAGATGAATTTTCATCTTGGGGACTGGCTTGTGGGTATGAAAATAGCCCCACCCGACTACTTTACTTTTAATAACCCTTAAATAATACCCATATAAACTTTTATTATGGTAAGACGAGATAATGATCATTATTGTGTAGAATGTCATGCCATACTTCCTTGGAGATATAAAGGACGGCAAAGGATTTATTGTAGTAACACATGTAGAAATGAATATACGAAAAAGAAAAAATCTACGTAGACGGTGGCACCCATAAAAGTAGAATATGCCTAGTTGACGGTAGTAAAACCATAGTAAAGACGAGGGGTAATGACAGTGTTGTTTATACAAACAACGAATTGGAATATCTTGCATTAAAGTATGGATTAGAATATGTCAATAATAATTATCCCAGAAAACAAATAATAATATACAGTGACTCTATGCTTATAGTAAATCAGATAAATGGAAAGTGGAGGGTTACGACACCAAAATTAGTACCATTATACTATAAATGTTTAAAACTACTTAAACCAAACATAATTATAAAATGGACTAAAAGAGATTTAAACAAAGCAGGATGGGTGTTGGATGATCTACTGAGAAAATCTAAGTTTTTGAAGGGTAGGTAGTGTTTGATACTTCGCCTATAGTATTGTTCTCTTTAAAATGATTTAACATCTTACTAAATAAGACTGCATCACTTTCATATAGATTTCCAGTTCTTGTTTTTTTTACAAAACTTGCAAATTTTCTGAATAATTCCTTGTCTTCCCAAGATACACATATGGTAGTATGAGAATTACCAATTTTACGTCTTGCCATATTAAATCATTTATACAATATTATATAAACCTTTAGATAGGATACCATTTTTTAGCTTCTTTAACAGGGATAAATGGTATGGTTATTGGTAGCCAAATCATACTCCATCTTATCCAAATTTTAATTGTTTTCTTTGTACCATACCAGTTATCATGAACAATAACCGTAGCAGCAGCTCCTCTAGTATTTGCTTTGCCTTCTGGTGCATCATGTCTTCTAGTTATGTGAGAAGTTCCAACTGCATCCTGATAAATGGCATGTAACAATTCATGTCCAAGTGGCATTATATTCTGTCTAATAATAAATGGATTCTTAATGTCATTGACAAACATGTAAATCACTTTAACTCCAGTAACACCCCATGCTATTCCGTCACTTGTTTCAACGTTTAGATGTTTGTAATATACCTTGAAATCCTCTTGGTCGGTTACAGGTATTATGTTAAGTGTCCAGTTTTCCTCAAAATTTTGCCATGCTTTATATCCAGAATTACTAGTACCATCATGACCATTTATCATAATAATACGCTGTATAATATCATTGTATT
>TARA_B110000438_G_scaffold137970_1_pt1 | contig 11650 bp, 9 predicted proteins | sample TARA_B110000438 | Tara Oceans TARA_B110000438 (sample SAMEA4398413) | marine metagenome | biome: Polar Biome; feature: [MES] marine water layer (ENVO:01000295) within the mesopelagic zone...; material: water (ENVO:00002006), including particulate matter (ENVO:01000060) such as......
TAAATCAGGTTCAAGGCTAAATTCTGTTGAATCAAATGATGCAAATCTCGCAAATTGCTCCAATTTCTTTGCTTTAAAAAATTTGGATTTGCTCCATCCTTTGGATATCACAGTAAGCGCTTGGGTAAGCTTAATTTTTTTTTCAGCTGGACAAAAAATAATTCTATTAGAGAGATACGATGTAAATTCTTTCAGATCAGATTTAGTTATCCTTTCAATATCTCTAATTGTTCTGACAGAGTGGGCTATCTTTACATTTAGGGTCCATAGCCAAGCAATAAAATGACTAACATCTTCAAGTTTGCTTTTACTTTTTGTGAGTTGAATAATAGATAGATCAATATCTGATCCTGGAAAGAGCTCATTTCTTCCGTAGCCACCTAGTGCGACAATTGCGAAGTCATTGCCTAATCCAAATTTTTTAAAACCTTGGCTAATAATGAGATCAAATTCCTTTGATCTAGAGTTAAGATAGCCTTGAATTAACTCAGGTTTTTTAAAAACCACATAAAAATTTTTTTTAAAATCTCTATTAATTGCCTCTAGATTTTTACTCAAAAGGATTCATCACTGCGTTGAGTTAAAACCTCCACACCTGAAGATGTAACGGCAAGAGTGTGCTCCCATTGTGCGGAATTTCTTCCATCCTTAGTTTCTACAGTCCAACCATCTTGAAGAATTTTTGTATGCTTTGTTCCTTGGTTAATCATTGGCTCGATAGTGAAACATAGGCCTTCTTCAATTCTTAGCCCGGTGCCTGCTTTTCCATAATGAAGAACTTGAGGATCTTCATGATAAACCTGTCCAATTCCATGCCCGCAATAATCTTCTACTACCGAATAATGATTTTTAAATGCATGCTCTTGAATGACAGCTCCAATATCACCCAAAAAAGCACCAGGTTTTACAATTTCAATTGCTTTGTACAGACATTCTTGAGTTACTTTTACCAATCTTTCATTGTGAGGTTGAGTTTTTCCCACTAGAAACATCTTTGAGGTATCTCCATGCCATCCATCTCTAATTACAGTCACATCAATATTAAGAATATCTCCATCTTTTAGAATCTTTTTTTCAGAAGGAATACCATGGCATATTACTTGGTTCACGCTTGAGCAGATAGTTTTCTTAAAACCATTGTATCCAACGTTTGCTGGAATTGATTGTTGATGATCAACAATATAATCGTGACAGATACGATCTAACTCCTCAGTACTCACACCAGGAACAACGAAAGACGTAACCATCTCTAAAACCTCTGCAGCCAACTTACCTGCAATTCTCATTTGAGCAATTTGATCGTTAGTTTTTAAATTAATGTTCATTTTTTCAATATTTTGATGGACGTATAGACTTTATAAATATAAAGTACTGTTTTAATGCCAGCGCACAATTTTAGCTCATTAAATACCTACTTATTACAATTTATTGCTTTCTTTTCTTTATTTTTTGAGGAGATGTCTTTATGACATTTCCTGCAATTCTATGTTTAGAAGATGGAACAGTTTATAAGGGTTTAGGTTTTGGGAATCAGGCATTGTCTGTTGGTGAGATTGTTTTTAATACATCCATGTCAGGGTATCAGGAGATTATTACAGATCCCTCCTATGCAAAACAAATTATTGCATTTACTCATCCTCATATTGGGAATACTGGAACTAATGCAGAAGACAGTGAATCTGAAAATATTTTTGCATCGGGAATTGTTATTAAGGATTTACCTAAGCACTATAGTAATTGGAGAGCAACAGAATCTCTTGAGAGTTTTCTTGAAAGTAACAAAGCCATTGGAATTGCAAACTTAGATACGCGTCAGTTAACCGCGAAATTAAGAGACCAAGGCTCCTTCAAAGCTTGCATTGCTCCCGATGGTCCAGATGCTTTAGAGTTAGCAACGAAAGCTATAGATCAATTCAGTGGATTGGAAGGTTTAGACCTTGCAAAAGAAGTCAGCACTGAGCAGGATTATCTCTGGGAAGACGGCACATGGCCCAACTACGAAGAAGTAAGCAGCGAAAGACTAATTGTGGCTATAGATTTTGGTATTAAGAGGAATATCCTTAGGCTTTTAAAAAAACATGTTGGCAATGTTATGGTGGTAAATGCTCAAATTAGCTTTGATGAATTATTGGCTTTAAATCCCGATGGAGTATTTTTATCTAACGGGCCTGGTGATCCAGAGCCTTGTGACTACGCCATTGAGCTTATTGAGAAATTATTACAAATTAGTATGCCAATCTTTGGTATCTGTTTAGGACATCAACTTCTAGCTTTATCTGGCGGCTGCAAGACCTATAAAATGAAGTTTGGTCATCATGGTGGTAATCATCCTGTCCAAGATGTTGATTCTAAAACTGTTTTTATAACTAGTCAGAATCATGGATTTGCAGTCGATTCTTCAAGTCTTCCAGAAAATATTAAAGCTACCCACATATCTCTATTCGATAAAAGCCTCCAAGGCATAGAGTTTCTTAATAAGCCAGCTTTTAGTTTTCAAGGTCACCCTGAAGCAAGTCCTGGACCGCATGAGCTTGAAGAGCTTTTCTTAAAATTTAAATCTTTAATTCAATCACATGCCAAAACGAACTGATATTAAATCTATTTTAATTATAGGAGCAGGGCCTATTATTATTGGTCAAGCATGCGAGTTTGATTACTCTGGAGCCCAAGCTTGTAAGGCTCTTAAAGCCGAAGGATTTAGAGTTATCCTTGTGAATTCGAACCCAGCTACAATCATGACAGATCCATTGTTAGCCGATGCAACATATATAGAACCCATTCAATGGCAATCGATTGAAAAAATTATAGAGAAAGAGAGACCTGATGCGCTTTTGCCTACCATGGGAGGCCAAACAGGCCTTAATACAGCACTTACATTAGCTAGAGAGGGGGTACTTAAAAAATACAATGTCGAGCTAATTGGCGCCTCTAGGGAGGCTATTGATAAAGCAGAAGACAGAGAATTATTTGATAAAACTATGAAAGGTATTGGCATCAATACACCCAATTCAGGCATAGCTCATTCAATGGAAGAGGCAATCAAAGTTCAGGTAAGTCTTGGTTTCCCATGTATTATCAGGCCGTCATTTACCTTGGGTGGTTCTGGGGGAGGCATCGCATACAATATCGAGGAATTTAAAGAGATATGTGAAAAAGGGTTAGATTTATCTCCTACCACAGAGCTACTTATCGATGAATCACTTCTTGGATGGAAAGAGTATGAGTTAGAAGTTGTTAGAGATAAAAATGACAACTGTATTATTATTTGTTCCATTGAAAATCTTGATCCTATGGGAGTGCACACAGGAGATTCGATCACAGTTGCACCTGCTCAGACACTCACAGACAAAGAGTATCAAGTTCTCCGAGATCAATCATTTCAAATCTTGCGAGAAATTGGAGTAGAGACTGGTGGGAGTAATGTTCAGTTTGGAATTAATCCAGTTGATGGAAGGGTGGTTGTTATCGAGATGAATCCTCGGGTGAGTCGCTCTTCAGCATTAGCCTCAAAAGCTACAGGGTTTCCAATTGCTAAAGTAGCCGCACTTTTATCTGTTGGGTTTACTCTGGATGAATTGCAGAATGATATTACGGGCGGCTTAACTCCAGTATCATTTGAACCTTCAATTGACTACATAGTTACCAAAATTCCTAAATTTGCATTTGAAAAATTTCCTCAAGCTAATGCAAGACTAACTACTCAAATGAAGTCAGTAGGAGAGGTTATGGGTATTGGGAGAACCTTTCAAGAATCTTTCCAAAAAGCGTTACAAAGTCTTGAGGAGGATTTATTGGGCATTGAAAGTATTCTTGAGGGCCCTGGAGATCAAAGCGAAACCTTGCATTATGAATTGATGTTTCCAGGTCCTAGGCGCATTTTATATGTCGCAGACGCCATGAGACTTGGATGGAAAATAGATAAAATTTACGAATTGACCGGAATCGATGAATGGTTTCTCTATCAACTTCAAGAGCTAGTAGATAAAGAGAAATCATTAAAAGATATTAAACTTGCAGATATTTCTTTTGAGATGATGCTTGATTTAAAACAAAGAGGCTTTGCTGATCATAGGATCGCATACTTAACCGGAACATCTGATCAAGAAGTTCGTTCATTCCGGCAACAGTTTGAAATATTACCTTCCTTTAAAAGGGTTGACACATGTGCTGCTGAATTCGCCACTGAAACAGCTTATATGTACTCAAGTTATGAGGGAGAGTGTGAATCCAGACCTTCAAATAATAAAAAAGTTATTGTTCTTGGAAGTGGCCCTAATAGAATTGGTCAGGGCATTGAGTTTGATTATTGTTGTGTTCATGCATCGTTTGCATTGCAGGAAGAAGGCTACGAATCCATCATGATTAATTGCAATCCAGAGACTGTTTCAACAGATTATGACACTTCAAATAGATTATATTTTGAACCCATCACAAAAGAAAAAGTACTAGATATTATCGACCTAGAAAAACCCGAGGGAGTGATTATCCAGTTTGGTGGACAAACCCCTTTAAAACTTTCTGAGGCACTTTTACAACACGGAGTTAAGATCCTTGGAACAGATGTTGATGCAATTGATCGATCAGAGGACAGAGAGCGTTTTCAGTTATTGGCTGAGAAACTTAAGCTTAAACAACCATCAAATAAGACGGTCAAAAATTTAGAGGAGGCAATCAGTGCCTCTGGAGAAATTGGTTTTCCTATTGTTGTAAGACCTTCATATGTATTGGGTGGCAGAGCTATGGAGCTTGTTCATAATACATTGGAACTTGAAAAGTATTTAAAAGAAGCTGTAGAAGTGTCAGATCAGAAACCAATTCTTTTGGATGGATACCTAACTGATGCAGTGGAGGTTGATGTAGATGTTATCTCTGATGGATGCCTAATTGAAATAGGAGGAATACTCCAGCATATAGAGCAAGCTGGCATTCATTCCGGTGATTCAGCATGCTCTTTACCACCATACAGTCTATCTGAGTCTATTATTACGGAAATTGAGACTCAATCTATCAGGATTGCAAAAGAATTAAATGTTATTGGATTAATGAACATTCAATTTGCAGTTCAGGGAGATTTAGTTTTTATTATTGAAGTAAATCCGAGGGCCTCAAGAACAGTTCCATTTATTTCAAAATGTTTGGGCCAGTCTTTAGTAAAATCAGCAACCAAAGCCATGCTTGGTAAAACACTAAAAGAGATTGGGTTTTCCAATAAATTACCTGACAGTTATTTTTTTGTTAAAGAAGCTGTCTTGCCATTTGATAAATTCCCATCAGTAGATCCAATTTTAGGACCGGAGATGAAGTCTACTGGGGAGGTCATGGGCATTGGATCCTCATTTGGAGAGGCATATGCAAAAGCTCAAAAAGCAGCCAATAAAAATATTCCAAGCTCAGGTCTTGCATTTATTAGTGTCAAGGAATCTGATAAAAAATACTTAGTAGATCTGATACCTTTAATAATTGCGCAAGGGTTTTCATTAATTGCAACCAAGGGAACGGCCAAAACAATTAGTGAGCTTGGTTATTCCGTCCTTTTGATTAATAAGGTTACTGAAGGTAGACCACATATAGTTGATGAGCTTGTAAATAACTCGATTGGATTACTGATTAATACTACTGAAGGACGGCAGTCAATCAAAGATTCAGCCTCAATTCGCCGCACTGCTCTTCAGAATAAGCTGTTTTGTGTAACAACAATTTTTGGTGCTTTTGCATTAGTTGAGGCATTAAGCAAAGATTCCGCAAGCTGGACTTATGATTCATTGCAAGAGATAAATTAAATCTCCTCATTTGATATAATCTTTCTATCATGGATAAATTGCCAATCACGAAAGCTGGGGAATTAAAAATTTCTGAGCAACTTCATCAACTCAAAACTAAAGATAGGGTCGAAATTTCTCAAGCCATTGCTGATGCGAGAGCGCATGGCGACCTTAAAGAGAATGCTGAATATCATGCAGCAAAAGAACAGCAAGGCTTTATTGAGTCAAAAATTAAAGAGATTGAACATGCTTTAGCTAATGCTCAGATAATTGATGTTAAAGATATCCCTGAGACCGGCAGAGTTGTATTTGGCTCCACAATAGATTTATATGATATTAATAATGAGAAATCTTTAACTTATAAAATTGTGGGTAATCTAGAGTCTGATCCATCTCTGGGACTAATTTCGATTCAAACGCCAATTGCAATGGGTTTATTGGGAAAGAATGAAGGTGATGAGGTCACAATATCCACTCCATCTGGTGATATTTTATTGGAAATAGAAAAAGTTAAACATTTGTAATTAATCTATGCATGCAGACTCTTGGGCTAATAAAGCTAAGCAAATGGGCTTAAGATCTCGAGCAGTTTTTAAATTAGAAGAGATTTTACAAAAAACGCAAGCTCTTAAAAAAGGTTCGAGTATTGTTCTTGATATTGGATCTGCTCCAGGTGGCTGGTCTGAACTAATCAAATCCTTATCTCCACAATCACAAATTCTTGCAATTGACCTTTTAGCAATGGATTCGATAGATGGCGTTAGTTTTTTTCAGGAGGATATTGTAAATATCAATCAAGTAGATGAAATACAAGCGTTGAAAAATCATTTTGATCTTGTTATTTCAGATTTAGCCCCCAATTTAAGTGGCATAAGAACAGTTGATGAAGAAAATATTTTTGAGTTAAATCTTCTTACGCTGGAAATAGCTGTGAGTTATTTAAAAAAAGATGATAGTTCTTTTATTATGAAAACTTTTCAGAACAATTCCTTAAAAAAACTTAGGTTAATAATGGAAAAGTCTTTTCAATTAGTTCAAACTTACAAACCAGCAGCTTCTAAAAGCAAGTCTGGTGAAATATATCTTTATGGAGCAAACCCATTATGAATTCAGTTTTTAAAAATGCCCTAGTTTGGGTGGTTCTCGGAGCAGCGTTAATATTCATCTTTAATGGTATTGACAATGCTTCTTCAGCTAAACGTCAAGAGATTAACTACAGCCAATTCAAACAAGAGGTTCTGTCCGATAACATAGCGTCAATAACTTACAAAGGCGATCAGATGACTATCTATGGTCAGCGCTTAGACGGATCAAGATTTTTTACTATTCACCCAATATATAAGAAAGATGAATCGGTTGATTCGGCCATAGAGGAGCATGGGGTGGAGACTAATTTTGAAAGCGTTGAGACACCATCTATTTGGTCGCAGTTACTGGTTGGGGCATTCCCTATTTTATTGCTTCTGGGTATTTTCTTTTTCTTTATGAGACAAATGCAAGGCGGTATGTCAGGAAGAGGTGGACCAATGGCCTTTGGCAAAAGTAAAGCAAAGTTAATGGAAGGTGGGAAAGTTACAACGACTTTTGAAGATGTAGCTGGGTGCGAGGAAGCTAAGCAAGATGTTCAGGAATTAGTTGATTTTCTTCGAGATCCTACTAGATTTCAAAAATTAGGTGGCAAGATACCTCGTGGAGTTTTGATGGTAGGTCCTCCTGGTACCGGTAAGACTTTACTTGCTCGAGCAATTGCTGGTGAAGCAAAAGTACCATTTTTTTCTATTTCCGGCTCAGATTTTGTTGAAATGTTTGTCGGCGTAGGAGCATCTCGAGTAAGAGATATGTTTGAGCAAGCTCAAAAGAATTCTCCTTGTATAGTTTTTATTGATGAAATTGATGCGGTTGGACGGCACAGAGGTGCCGGTATGGGTGGTGGACATGACGAGAGAGAGCAAACATTAAATCAATTATTGGTTGAGATGGATGGATTTGATGGAAATGAGGGGGTAATTGTTGTTGCTGCAACCAATAGACCAGATGTATTAGATCCTGCATTACTTCGTCCAGGTAGATTTGATCGGCAGGTAGTAGTTGATTTACCTGACCTAAGAGGAAGGGAGCAAATTTTAAAAGTACACATGAAAAAAGTACCCCTTTCAAAGGATGTAGATGCATTAGTTATTGCTAGAGGTACCCCAGGATTCTCTGGAGCAGACCTAGCTAATCTTATTAATGAAGCCGCACTATTTGCTGCACGATATGGAGATAAAAAAGTTGATCAAAATCACCTAGATCTTGCAAAAGATAAAATCATGATGGGTCCTGAGCGAAAATCTATGATTATGACCGATGATCAAAAAAGAATCACTGCATATCATGAATCTGGACATGCAATTGTTGGCCGTATGATGCCTGAGCATGACCCTGTCTATAAAGTTACAATTATTCCTCGAGGAAGAGCTTTAGGTGTAACTATGTTCTTGCCAGAAGAGGATCGTTACATGCAAAGCAAGCAATACCTTCATAGTAGAATAGCGGCATTATTTGGAGGAAGAATTGCGGAAGAAATTATTAACGGGAAAGATGGAATAACAACGGGTGCTTCGAATGATATTGAAGTTGCAACTAGTATTGCCACCAATATGGTTACAAAATGGGGTTTATCAGATTTGGGACCACTAAAATACGGTGAGGAGGATACCAATCCTTTCTTAGGACGATCTGCATCCATGGCGCCAAAGGGAATAGGTGGAGAAACATCAAATAGCATTGATATTGAGGTTAGAAAAATTATAGATAGTGATTACAAAAAAGCTCAGAAAATTTTAAAAAATAACCTAGATAAACTTCACACTATGGCAGAAACATTGCTTACTTATGAAACAATCGATGCAGATCAAATTGATGACATAATGGCCGGCGCTAAACCAAGAGCTCCAAAAGATTGGGATGAGCCTAAGACACCTAAACCAAAATCTACAAAAAAAACTCCCATTAAGGGCCCAGCAGAAGAGCTATAATCTTCTTATGACTATTAAATTTGGTACCGACGGTATTAGGGGGCCAGTAGAGTCAAAAATTACTCCTGAAGTGTGTCTTAGAATCGGTCATGCAGCTGGGATAGTGCTTAAAGAAATGGGGTGGGAAACTGTCTTAATTGGTAAGGATACAAGAGTCTCAGGTTATATGCTTGAATCTGCCTTGCAAGCCGGCTTTATAGCTGCTGGAGTAAATGTAAGATTGCTTGGACCTCTTCCAACACCTGGCGTAGCTTACCTCACTAAATCATTAAGAAATCAATTTGGACTAGTAATAAGCGCCTCTCATAATGACTATCTCGATAATGGGATTAAGCTTTTTTCCGGAAGTGGAGAAAAGATTTCTAGAGAAGCTGAAAAAAAGATTGAGAAACTTCTTGCAGGAGAGTTAAAGCCTGTTCCAACAGCTGACCTTGGTAAAGCCAGAAGATTTGATGAATCTGGCGATAGGTACATTGAATTTTGTAAATCTACAGTTCCAGATGAAGTTTCCTTTGAGTCTTTAAGAATAGTATTAGATTGTGCTAATGGTGCTTGCTATAAAGTAACTCCTTCTATTCTTCAAGAATTAGGTGCCGAAGTGATCTCTTTAGGTGATAGTCCTGATGGATATAATATAAATCATGAGTGTGGCTCTACCAGCCCTGAGAAAGCTCAAGAAGAAGTTATTAAACAAAGGGCAGATTATGGAATTGCTTTAGACGGCGATGGTGACCGGGTGGTGCTGATAGATAATAAAGGCAAAATACTCGATGGTGACGATATTATGTATATTTTGGCTTATGCCAACCCCAATAGAACAGGTCCCTGGTCTGGTATTGTTGGCACAACCATGAGTAATCTAGGCTTTGAAGATGGAATAAAAAAACTGGGATATAAATTTAAACGCGCAGAGGTTGGCGATAAACATGTGAGTCAGATGCTTCAAAAAGAGGGATGGCTTCTTGGTGGAGAGCCTTCCGGTCATATTATATGTCGCGACCTAGTTAGTACTGGTGATGGAACAATAGCTGCTCTAAAAGTTATTTCATCATTATTAATGTTGGAGAAAGAGCCTTCCGATATTCTAAGAAATTACTCTAAAATGCCGCAAATTAATATTAATATAAATGTCCGAAATAAAGATATTCTTTCGGATGCAAGTATCCAACAATCTATCAAGGAAATTGAATCCGATCTTACGGTTGGTCGAGTGGTGGTAAGACCATCTGGCACAGAAAATAAAATTAGGGTCATGGTTGAATCAGACGATGAGCCCACAGCAAAAAAATATGCAGAAGATATAGCTAGCATGTTCAGCAGTTAAATATGCCACTAAAACTAATAGCTAACTGGAAGCTTAATGGTTCTAAGTCTTTTTCTCAAAACTGGTTTAAAGGTTTTAATAAATATTATAAAGGCTCTAGCATTTCCTCAATTGGAATTGCGCCACCTTCTATATTAATAGATGAGCTTGTTAATCATTCTTACAATCTAGGTATTTCAATAGGATCACAACATGTAGATCATTTTTCCTCGGGTGCTAGGACGGGAGAGATCTCAACAACAATGGTTAGAGATGCAGGAGGTATCTTTGCTCTTGTAGGGCATTCTGAAAGAAGGATTCTTTTTCAAGAAACGGATGCCGATATTGCAAAAAAATTAGATCTAATATCTGAAAGTTTATTAACCCCAGTTTTATGTATTGGAGAGTCTGGGAGTGAAAAAAAGCAAAAGAAAACTGAACATATTCTAGAACAACAAATTATCCAGGTTTTAAGTACAAGTTCAAAATTACAAAATCTAATTATTGCGTATGAGCCAATATGGGCTATTGGAACTGGCAAATCTGCTAACCCCAGCGAAATAAATTCAATTCATAAAATGATCAAAGATATAGTACAATCACATTTTTCTGAGTTAGATCTCCGGGCAGTTCTATATGGTGGAAGTGTTAACATAGAAAATGCCATATCAATTTTGAAAGAAGAAGAGGTTGATGGCGCCCTTGTAGGTGGAGCATCACTCAATGGAGAAAACTTTGCTAAATTAGCAAATATCCTAAATGAACTAAAGGAATTATAGAAACATGATTATCGACATTATTAAAATTATCTGCATTATTCTTGCCATTATTCTAATCATTCTGGTGATTTTACAGCAAGGCAAAGGCTCTGATTTAGGATCAGCATTTGGTGGAGGATCTTCCAATTCAATGTTTGGTGCAGTTGGACCATCTAATTTTCTAGGGAAACTCACTGCCTTAATAGCTGCATTATTTTTAATTCTTAATTTAACTCAAGCTGTTTTATTAAAAAATGAAAATACCGAAGTTTTATTTAGTGAAGCGGATATTCAAGAAGCTACAAAGGCAGTTGAAATCCCTATAGAGTAAGTTTTTTAATTTTTTAGAAGCTTTTTTGCATGCATGCTTAGAAGAGTTAGAGCACCTGCAATCACCAATAACTCAGAATAGACTCCACTAACAAGAAAAGATAGCCCAAGCATAGATCCGCCAATCACAAATTGTTTAGACTGAAGACCTTTTAAATCCAATAATTTTTTTTGCCCCAAATTACCTAAATTAAACTTAATCAAAGACAGAGCTGCTAATAAAAATCCTGCAATAATCAACCAAGCATGATTATTTGGATCTTCAAATATTTTAATAATTGGTAAGTTAGAAGTTAAAATTCCAGCAAGTATTAATATAACTAATATGCAGTGCAAAAAACAAAAGAAAGATACAGCCGCGCCAGCTGTATTTAAAATAATTGAAGATTTACGCATTGTTATATTATAACATAACAATTTTTGATAATTTGGATGGTGCCGAAAGCGGGACTTGAACCCGCACGAGCTTTCGCTCACTAA
>TARA_B110000438_G_scaffold28507_2_pt1 | contig 11637 bp, 9 predicted proteins | sample TARA_B110000438 | Tara Oceans TARA_B110000438 (sample SAMEA4398413) | marine metagenome | biome: Polar Biome; feature: [MES] marine water layer (ENVO:01000295) within the mesopelagic zone...; material: water (ENVO:00002006), including particulate matter (ENVO:01000060) such as......
CCATCCAGTAAACCCATTCATGGTCCTGATTCTCTGTTATCTTTATTAAAGCTCCTAAAAGTGTTGTAGAAGTTTCCATTCCTCGTTCCACTACAGCGTGTAATGCAGGGTAGGTTTCTCTATCTCTATCTATTTCAAGTATAACTTTTCGTAGCCTCTCAAAAAGAGAAAAAATATCTTCAAGCCCTTTTTTTATCGAAGATATTTCAGAACTCAGGTGTGAAAATACATTTTCAATATTTGCGAGGATAGGCTTGTCTTGGTATGGTTTTTTTGGAGTAAATCGACTGTGATTATCATCCGTTAACAACTCCATGAACTCTTTTAGGTCCGACTGAACATCTTTTACTTTATCTTTTAATCTATCTCTTATTTCACCGATATCAGAATTATTTTCATTCATTCTATTGATCATATTATTCCATCTTGCAGAGCGAGAGAATGAAGGGTCAAAGGTCTGCAAAATCCGTAGAACATCTTTTTCACTCCAATCGATCTTAAACTGATCATAGGCCGACTTGATCAAATTATGAGCTTCATCAACAATAACCGAGTTAGAATCCGGTAAAAAGCCTGGTTGAGATGCATCTGTCATCAATAATGAATGATTTACAACAACTATATGAGCTTGAAATATGGCTTTTTTAAGTTTACCATAGAAACAACCATCATACGTATTACACACTTCACCAGTGCAGAAACCAGATTCACTACATATCATCGACCTTAACCAGGTCCTTCTTGCATTAAAAAAGCCTGAACACTCAGCCAGATCACCAGTTTGAGTCCAATGCATCCAAAAAAGTATCGGTATCAAAGCTTCAAGATCACCAGAATCAAGAGTATTGGCATCCGCAATAAGCCATTCAAATCTGGTTTTACAAATATAATTTTTTCGGCCTTTTAGCATGACAGCCTTAACATTGACATCTAATGTTTCAGCTAACTGAGGAAGATCTTTATAAAATAATTGGTCTTGGAGATGCTTAGTATGACATCCAATCAGAGTTGGACCCTCATCATCCACATCAATGATCTTTTTGAATGCTCCGTAAAGATAAGCCATTGACTTACCCAGTCCAGTACCTGCTTCTATTACACCAATACCTTTTTCATGGGTTAAAACATCTTCAACTAATTTGGCATAATTTTTCTGATTAGGCCTGCTCTCAAAATTTGGGTGAACATCTTTTAATAATCCTTCTGGACCAAATACGTCTTCCGATGAAATTTTAGAAATATTTCTAGCCCCATTTTTACGAAAAGTATTGGATTGAAAATTTCGTGCTAGTTTTGATTTTATAAGCCCTGTCTTTATTTCACCTTTTTTAGTTAATTCATTTCCAAGACTAATATATAATTGCTGATTTGGAAGACCCGATCCTTTAAGCATACTATTAACTTTGGATATCACCTCCAACGGGTAACTGGCTAATTCTTCTATCATATCAAGAAATATCAAACCCGTATTTTCAGTGTCTTTTTCTGCACGATGAGCACCATCTGCTGATAACCCAAAATATTCTGAGAGAGCACCTAAATTAAAAACCGGTTGATCAAAAAAGAGACTCCTTGAAAGTTGTAAAGTGTCATATTTGATGTGATCAATCTCTTCCCTGCCTAAACGAGCGCATAGTCTAGAAAGAAAATTTTGATCGAAATGTATATTGTGAGCAACGAGAGGACTGTCACCTAAAAAATATAAAAAATCATCAATTATATTTTCTTCCGTTTGTGAAGACCGGACCATTTTATCTGATATACCTGTGATCTCAGTGATCATACGAGGAATAGGTCTTTCTGGATTGACTAGATGTACAAATCGATCTGTGATCACCCCATCTTCAAAACGAATAGCAGCTATTTCTATTATTCGATCATTTGAAGGGTCAAGCCCTGTTGTCTCAAAATCAAACGCAATAAAAGAAGAGAGATCAAGTTTTTTTAAAAGGTCTTTTCTATCCATATTTTTAGCTTTTCTTAAGAAAAAAGGATCTTAAAATAAAACAAAGGGCTCGAGAGTTCATCTTTTGGTATCTCATTTGATAGCATACCTGAAATTATATCTTGAACCTCTTCATTCCTGGATGCTCTATCTATAACAAAATTAAGTAAAAATTTTGACTTAGCCAGACTCTGGAGCTTAGTGCTTGTCCTAAGTTCTTTACCAATTTCATTCCATAAAAGTTGGTCATATTCTGAAAAGGCCTCCTCTGAATAATCTCCTGATAATTTAGATTTAGCCGCAACCTGCATGGCATACTTTCCAGAGACCATTGCATTTCCAATTCCTTCACCAGTAAAAGGGTCAATAAGCCCTGCAGCATCACCCAACAGCATAAAACCATCACCATGATTTTTTCGATGACTGCTGCCAACTGGTAGGTTCCATCCTATTGGTTTTTCTAACTGTTTAGCATTTTTAAACCTATCTTTAAAATAATCAGATTGGGTTACTTCATCTAAGATTTGCCTTAATGTCCGGTCCTCTTTTTTTGCATCATTTTTACTTAAGCCTATACCTATATTGGCGAGATTATCTCCTGCTGGGAACAACCAAAAATATCCTGGATTTACCTCTCTTATATAGTGTAACTCTATTTGATCGGTTAAACCTTCCACTCCACTATAATAACAGCGAATAGCTATCGAGGTGTTATCCATATCCATCTCATAAAGGCCCAATTTTCTCGAGATAATCGAATTAGCACCATCGCATCCCATTACTATGGGAGCCTTAAATATTTTTTCTTTGCCTTCTTTTGTCTCACCAGTGATACCTACTATGTCACTATTCTCATATAAAATATCCTTGACCGAGAAACCTTGGAGTGTGTCTGTTACTAAATCTGCTCTCTCAAATAAGTAATTATCAAATATCTGCCTTGGAATTACAAAACCTTTTTTAATATGACGATTATTTTTTGTGGCTTTTAAATGGACATCAAATTTTTTGTGATTTGGGCTACCAAATGTTAATCTATTAATACCAGCACCATCTAATTTCCCAACGTCTTCAAGCATGTCAAGCTCTGTCATGACTCGAACACTTTTACCGGATAACGCATCTCCACACACCTTATCCCTAGGAAACTCAGCTTTGTCAAGTAATATACATTTGAGACCAAACTTTTTAGCATAGAGTGCGGCGGCTGTCCCAGCTGGGCCAGCACCAACAATGATTACATCATACATTCTATATTTCTTCTAAAAGATCAACGCCAAATGATGGATACACAATACCATACCTAAAGTAATTAACTACTCTGATCACAAAGAACAATAGAATAAGGGGAATCAAGAACCATGGTGCTCTAACACATAAAAACATTGCAAAAATAAAAATTGGATAAAAACGGGCTCTTTGAAGATGCCTAACATGACCTGGCCAAATCAATGCTATTAAGGGGAAAGGTATTGAGACCATGCCTGCAGTACTGATAATAGGATCATCAAAATAAACACCTAATGCTATTGATATAAACATTAAAATAGATGATATTGAAAAAATAAGTTCTTTTCCAACCCAACTATTATTAAACCATTCTCTCTTTATTTTATCAAGTTCTAATGAGAATTGGAAAATCAGTAAGATTGATAAGAATGCTGTAATATAGGGGATTAAATATACTAGACTGAATAAAGAGCTTCCACTACCAACCCATCCCACTAATAATAGAAAGATTGAAATAAACGTATGTATACCAAGCTCAGTTCTTTTTAAATATCGAGTGCCAGCGATCCATATTTTATTAGGCTTGAAGAAAAGTATAAAAATAATAGAAACCATAAATAGTTTGACAAAACCTATCTGCCAGCCACTCCATTCCCAATAAACAAATCTATCGTTTTGTCCCATGGTCATTACTATTCCTGAAACAGTTAAGGTCCAGATAGTAAATAAATGGATAACACCAGCCCTATCAAGTTTTTCTCCCAACTTTAAAAAGTGGTTTTGCATCGTCTTATAGTAAGATGAATCTTGTGGAAAAAGGCGTTCTACAAACATTATTAGCCTATAATCGCGCTACCTGTTAACAACGAGATAATTTCATTTAAAATAATAAACCCAACTACAGTGGAGGCAATCAATAAAAGCCCTTTAACAAAATAATATTCAAATTTTGTTGAATGATCAATCGATATATTTAAGCCCTTCATGCCACGCTTAAGTTCCTTTATAAAGCTCTCTGTTCCAATATGGTAAAGAATAAATATCGCTGTCAACATACCGCCTATTGGCAACATATATTTAGATGATAGGTTGTCCATTACATCAAAAAATGTTCCTCCAAGAAAAAAAGATTCTCCTAGAAAACCTGTAATGTTAATTCCTCCGCCCATTGAGAGTGAACAGAAGACACCAACAATTGTGATAACAGACCCAAATTGGATTGTCGCTTTTTTCCTTGACCAACCTTTCTGATCAATAAAATAAGCTGTTACGACTTCTAAAATCGATATAGCAGATGTCAGTGCAGCCATGAATAGTAACGAAAAGAATAAAGTACCCCATAATGAGCCATAGGCCAGCTGTGGAAATACAGAAGGTAAAATAAAAAAGATGAGACCTGCTCCACCTGCAGGATCAGCACCAAGAGCAAAAACGGTTGTAAAAATAGCTACACCGGCCAGCATTGCGATTGCTGTATCAAGGGCAATGACCCAAAGTGCCGAACTCAATAGATTTTGATCGTGTTTTAAATAGCTACCGTAAGTGATCATTGTGCCCATTCCAAGACTCAGAGTAAAGAACGAATGCCCTAGAGCTAGCACAATTGATGAGGCGGTAAGTTCATCAAACCTAGGTAGAAAAAGGAATCGAAGACCTTCACTCCCACCCGGAAGAGTTAAGCCCCTGATCGCCAAGACGATCAACAATATAATAATGATCGGCATCATTATTTTAGACCAATTCTCGATTCCATCTTTGACTCCATTAATAATAACAAAAATACAGATAGACATAAACAGAACCTGAAATAAGATAGGAGACCATGTAGAAGTAATAAAGCTATTAAATAAAGTTGTTGCAGCTTCAGGATCACCTTTAAGTGCCTCGAAACCACCACCAAGAGATATGAGTATATATTTAATGATCCAGCCACCAACCACACCATAAAACGAAAGAATAACAAAGGCTGATGCAACACCAAGAAATCCAACCCATTTCCATTGGGTATTTGGCGCTAGGGTTTCAAATGCCCCTACAGGACTAAGTTGTGTTTTTCGACCAATTGTAAACTCTGCAATAACAATGGTCATACCCACGATCAGGATACACATTAGATATACCAGTGTGAATGCAGCCCCACCATTTGAGCCTGCCATGTGTGGATATTTCCAGATATTACCTATCCCGACAGCTGATCCTGATGCTGCCAGTATAAATCCAAGCTTTGAACCCCATTGCTCTCTATTCTTCATTTTTTATTTCTTCCCTTTTAATTTCTTCCAACGGGCTCTCCATAAGATTATCAAACTTATGTAAATGTGCATCAACTATAGAATCTATCATTCCGTAAATATATACCATGCCTAACCACCATGCATATTTATTACGTTTTTCAAGATACCTATGTCTCTTTAAAGAATAATTACCCGTATCATAACTATTATATATCTTTCGATTATTAACCCAGGCACTGTAAGAAGAGACTTCTAATCCAATTATCATCACAGATTTTAACCATTTTCTATTATAGGCCTGCCCCATCCCGGGAATTAATGAATAATAGAAAGCTACTTTTGGGTCTTTTTTATTTTCTTTTTTAGGCACATCTCCTTGCACAATACTAACCAATAAAAATAAGAGAACAAGATTATTGAACCTCATTTAATTATAGAGATGCAATACATTCGATCTCTACTAATGCCCCCATAGGCAGAGCTGATACCTCAACGGTCGATCGAGCAGGGAATTCAATATCACCAAAAAACTCTTTAAAAGAGTCATTTACCTGTGTGAACCCATTCAGATCAGTAATAAAAACTGTGAGCTTTAGAATATGAGACCTGTCGACCCCCGAGGCAGATAAAATTGCATTAATATTTTCAAGTATTTGATCGGTTTGTCCTTTGCATCCACTTTTAACCATATCTCCAGTTTGAGGGTCTATACTTATTTGCCCACTTGTAAAGATCAGTCCATTTGCTTCAATTGCCTGGCTATAAGTCCCAATTGCAGAAGGAGCATTCGGTGTAGTTATTACTGATTTTTTCATATAATTAGAATTTCTCCTCAAGACAGATACAAGGTAAGCCGACATCCAGATTAAGCTCTCTAAAAGCATTATTTTCAAATTTTCTAAGAAAAAATTCTCCAACTGCAGCCACGGACATCTCAAAAAGATGACCTCCAATCGTCTTCATTTCATGGTCAGAAAAGACAACATGTGCATGAACAAAAGGTTCCCCATCTTTTAGTGTTACATTACCCTCAAAGCTTACTAATTCCCACACCTCCGGAAATTGTTTTCTAATATACTCTTTACCGACTGTATCGTATGCACCGATCTCTGAATCCATAATGGCACCGATACCTGAAATTCTTGCATTTGAAATGCCTTCTTTTTTACAGAATCTAGTGAGGGTATCCATTACCTTTTCATTTTTTTCTATATATATAAAATAATCTTTATCTACCTGTTTATATTGCATATTATTTACTCACTTAGAGATTTAATTAATAGTTTTTTGGTTTTTCTAATTGCTTCATTAATAAGACCATTATCTTTTCCACCTGCGGTAGCCAGATGAGGCTTCCCTCCGCCTCCGCCTCCAATAAAACCGCCTACCTCTTTAGCAATCCTTCCTGCAAGAATTTCTTTTTGATTCAAATCTTTTGAGACGACAATAACAGCAAAAGGCTTCTCTTCCCCTTTTGAAAAAAGGACCCCGATTCCACTCGGTAATTTATTGTACAATTGATCTCCTAAGCTTTTCAGCTCATCAATGTCTGTTGTTTTAACCTCAGTTATAATAAGTGTTTTACCGTCAATGGATTCAGACCTTTCGAATAAATCAAGATCAGAAGACTCACTTGAGCGTTTTTTTAATTTTTTTTCAAGTTCTTTTTTATCTTTAATTATGGAGCCTATTCTCTCCGACATCAATCCTGGTGGGGTATTTAATATATTTTGCATAGAGTTTAAAATTGCAGTATTGGTTTGCATTAGTTCAATAGACTTTTGCCCCGTAAGTGCTACAATTCTCCGAACTCCTGAAGCTAAAGAAGATTCCTCTATGATCTTGAACGATCCAATATCGCCTGTCCGTTCTACATGTGTACCTCCACATAACTCCATTGAGAAACTACCAACTTGTACCACTCTGACCTCGTCTCCATATTTCTCACCAAACAAGGCTTCTGCTCCATCTTTTTTTGCCTCATCAAACTTTTTAAGTTTTACCTCTAACTTTATATTTAACTGGATCTGCGTATTTACAATCGACTCTACTCTAGCAATTTCTTTATCTGTTATTTTTTCAAAATGTGTGAGGTCAAAACGTAAATAATCAGGATGAACAAGTGATCCAGCCTGATTGACATGATCTCCAAGAACTGACCTCAAAGCTTTATGCAATAAATGTGTAGCAGTATGGTTATTCCTTATTGGAATTCTGTATGCCTTATCTACCGTACATAATACCTTTTTACTTGGCTCCTCCAGAGAGCCTTTACAAATATGGATAAATGAATCATTATGTTTTTTTACATCGATCACTGTCAAATTAATATTACTACCGATAATTGTACCCTTGTCCGCAACCTGACCACCAGACTCAGCGTAAAATGGTGTCTTATCTAAGATTATAAGAATTTGATCATTCTCAAGAGCATACCTTCTAACTTGAGATTCAGATTCAAGACTATCATACCCTAAAAAAACTGAATCGTCCCCTTGAGTGATATTGACCCAATCAATAGTCTCTTCATTACTAATGAATTTTCCAGCTTTTTTTGCTCTTTGCTTTTGTTTCGTCATTGAATCATCAAAACCATCTATATCAACAGATAAGTTTTTTTCACGTGCTAATAACTCTGTGAGATCAAGTGGAAAACCATACGTATCATAAAGTTTAAATGCATCTGCACCATTTATAACACTACCCTTAATATCCGAAATAATGTTCTCAAAATGATGAAGACCTCTATCTAATGTTTTATTAAATGATATTTCTTCGGCATTGATAACTTTTTCAATATGCTTTTGTTTCTCATTTACCTCCGGAAAGACATCTCCCATTATATCCCCCACAACAGAGACTAATTGAGACAAGAAAGGCTCGGTAACTCCAAGGCTTCGCCCAAATCGGGCAGCTCTTCTTAGGATACGACGTAGTACATATCCTCGACCATCATTAGCGGGTAGAGCTCCATCTGCTATTGAAAAACAAAGCATCCGAATATGGTCAGCTATGACCCTGTGAGGTATCGGATCTTTTTCGTAGGAGGAATTCGCAATATCTTGAATAGCTTTTATTAGAGGCAAAAAAAGATCTGTATCATAATTACTTTTCTTACCCTGTATAACAGTTGCGATTCTCTCAAGCCCTGCACCGGTATCAACATGTTTTTCTGGTAGCTCTTCCAGAGTCCCATTAGAGTTTCTATTATTCTGTATGAAAACAAGATTCCACAATTCCCAATACTCATCTGAGACATTTACACCACTAGCATCTTGTTCTTCGGAGTGATCACCAACATAATAATGGATTTCCGAGCACGGGCCACATGGTCCAGTTTCGCCCATTTCCCAAAAATTATCTTTTTTACCAGACCTAATAATTCTCTCAGGTAAAATATCTGTGCTATTTTTCCAGAGGTCATAGGCCTCATCATCTTCCTCATATACCGTGACCCAGAGACGGCCCTTGTCAAGCTTCCATTCTTCGGTAAAAAGCTCCCAAGACCACTGGATAGCTTCTTTTTTATAGTAATCACCAAAAGACCAGTTACCTAACATTTCAAAAAAGGTATGATGAAAGGTGTCAACACCCACTTCTTCTAAATCATTATGCTTTCCTGAAACGCGAATACATTTCTGACTATTGGTTGCTCGCTGTGGGTCTGCAACTTTTTGACCTAAAAAGATCGGTTTAAACTGATTCATACCAGCATTTGTGAATAAAAGGGTTGGATCGTCATGAGGTACAACAGAAGAACTACGAATAAACTTATGTTCTTTCCCTTCAAAAAACTTAATAAAGGAATTTCTGATATCTTTTGAATTCATTTTAAAATGAAAAGCTTGTTTCTATACTTGTCATATTATTCATCTCACCATCATCTAGGACATCTCCGTCACCATTCATGTCTTGAAATGTGCGCCTGAAGACGTACGATAAGACCATACCATTTCCTAGTTTAAGCCCAACATTATACCCCATAATCGTAGACTCTGAATATTCAAAATCAAATGGATTTGGGACATTTCGTTGCTGATAGAACCAGGACGCTTTTTCAATTTTACTAATAGGCTTTTTTAGTTTAAGGATTGCCATAAAACTTTGATTGGATGCCTCTTCAAATTTATTCTTATCTACATTGTATTGCTGACCTTTAAGGTTTTGGAAAGCCATTCCGGCATCAAATAAGCTTCCAAGGTCAATGTTAAGAGAGGAATAGAAACCATTCTGTTTACCATAAGTTCCTAGTTTACTTGATTTTGTAATGATGGTTCCTTGATTACCTGAAATACTTTGGAAGGTTGCCCTCTCAAGTTCATAAGAACGATTAAAATAGCCAAATTCAAAATTACCTTTTGGGACCATTCGAAATTCAAAATTAAAATTAGCAGGACCTAACCCAGCAGAAATACCCAGCGGAATAACTCCATATCCTGCATCCTCTCCTTGTTGAGATTCTGGATCAATTGTTTCTCCTAACAATGCTGCGTATTGAGCATAGGCATGTATAGAAATCGGACCTTCCATTAACAAAGGTATTCCAAGGTCTAACGCAAATGAATTGAATGTTTCAAATTCTTTATTAATATCTAACGGCTCCGGTTTTTTTTGAATTAGAGTATCAAGTACGATCACAGTATCTAAATTCCATCCAGGGATATCACTATTCAGAGTATCCGTTATTCCATCTCCATCAATATCCCATTCATTAGGTAGCCCATCTGCTAGACCATCTGAGTCTGTATCCAACCACCAAGATTTATCATCAGGGAAATCATCTACAAGGTCTGGACGACCATCACCATCTGAATCTCTGAGACCTAGATACTGATTACGATCACCAACCCACGATACTCCGGCAGTAAAACCGTATGATATTGGAGCCGAAAGGCGTAACCCAGTCAGGCCTAGATTTTCTTTAAAATCGTTAGTAAAACCATGAATATTTATTCCAAAAGTATGTGTCTTAAAATCCATCCCAACTTTTCTGACCTGAGGATATAAAAGGGTATTACTATAATTACTCAGCAGTATACCATACCCCATGGTTATGTTATCCAATGCACCTATCTGAAAATAATTCCTATCTCTTCTGTCTCCATATTTAACATAATATATTTTATCAATAATTGTATTCTTGACCTTTTCTCCATCGGAAAAATCCCATTCATCATCATGTATATTCCCATCTTGATCGATATATATAACCAGATCAAACGCAACAGATAGATCTCCAAAAGGAAGGACAGGTCGTAAGGCAATTTGGTTCCATATTTTTCCATCAATTGTCACAGCTCCGAAAGCACCTTGGATCGACTGGTCAGATTCTGTATCCTCTAAAACTAATTGATCAGACTGAGCTATTATTAACTGGAAAGATATAAATGTGATAAGAGGTATGATTTTAAGATTCATTTTTTTATAATTTTTGGTTAATAAAATTACCTTTCGACGAATAACTGAACAATGAGTAAATCATAGAGCCTAAAACAAAATCTATTTATCATAATAACTAAATCAATTTCTATTATTATAAACTCAGTATAATACTATAAGTTTTTTTTTAATTAACTTTCTAGAGAGACTAAACCATAATTTGAAATACATAATATCAATACTATTATTACAATATTTTGCATACTCGCAAAAAATTGTTTTAGAAAAGTTAAAAGTTGAGACCAAGTTAAATGGAGTGCTCATTCAAATGAGTTTGGATACAACTCTTGATGAGAGTCGTGTATCAGCCTGGCAGGCAAGTTCTGGTTGGTTTTATATCACTCTGTATCAAACGGAAGGTGACACATCAGAATTAGTACCCAAAATTATATCCGATGATATTATTAATTTCCAAGTGATAAAAAGTGCAGAATCTCTTCAAATTGGATTAAGACTAAAGAACCCAATAGAAAATTATGAATTCTCAACTGGAGGTAATGATAGAACATTATTAGCATCTCTGCATTATTCAACTGAATATCTTACGCAATTAGATTCAATTAAGGACAATGAACGAATTAAAACTGAAAAAGGAATACGTTCCGGAATACGAAAATGGCTTTACGTTTTAGGAACAGGATTGACTTTTATTGGGATTCAAGAAGATCAGGAAAAGCTTTTTAGTAATCTATCAGTTGTAGGAGTTGGTATATTGGCATTTACATTTATTATTGATCAAATATCAAGTTACCATTAATGGAATCTATTATTTATTATTCTATTTTTTTA
>TARA_B110000438_G_scaffold220383_1_pt1 | contig 11634 bp, 12 predicted proteins | sample TARA_B110000438 | Tara Oceans TARA_B110000438 (sample SAMEA4398413) | marine metagenome | biome: Polar Biome; feature: [MES] marine water layer (ENVO:01000295) within the mesopelagic zone...; material: water (ENVO:00002006), including particulate matter (ENVO:01000060) such...
CATCACGTCAAGTACGTCGATACATGCAAGGTCAAACTTCATGCAACGCGATTGACGGACTGCTGTAGCGACGACCATGTTGCTGTTGGAGTTCAAGGCAAACAATGCAATAGCCTTATGACAGGTCGCCTTGCGGCCTAAAAAATCAAGTTCAATACCACTTATTGAATCAGCTTGATCGCCCAACACGGTTAAAGTCGCTCCGGACTGTAGTAAGTTGGTTACTTGGTCGGCAACGCCTCGTTTCGGTAGGATGAATTGACCGTGCATTCCACGAAAGGCATTAAAGAATGTGTTGAGGTTCGGGTTATCAAGTGGGCGAGCTATCGTAAAACTCGGAAAACCAAAAAGTCCCGCCGCAAATCCGGCAATTTCGAAGTTACCAAAATGTCCAGAGAGCAATATAGTTGGACGTTGGTCGAGCAAGGCGGCAACGAGTGTATCCAATTTATTGAGTTCAATGTAATCTCGCCAGCTATATCGATTTATGCGACGTGGCGCTTGGGCGATTTCGCAACACATGAGGACCAAACTGCGCCACATTTGGCGTGCCAACTCTTGCTGCTGCGTAGCGTTTAGTTGTGGATATACAGCGGACAGATTTTCCACGATTACCGCTCGGCGAAACTTCAGAACATCATTAGCAAGCCAGGCCAAAAAGGATGCACACCGTTCAACCACGGAATCCGAAAAAGCTTGCATGCAACAAAACAGTGTTCTTACAACTATATAGACGAATAAATGCATCGTGCTGTTCTTGGTAGCGAACGGGGAAGGCGAAAATGAATCGAACTTATCTTCGTGAACCTATAAGATAATCGCACAACATCTGCCAAAAACCAATGCCAATATCGTGGAAGGCGGGGACGTTAACGTTAACCGTTAACCCCTGTTTTTCGATAGGCTAGTCGGGGATCACGTTTAAGCGGTAGCGATATAGCCTTGCCGGACTCGGCCGCCTTATAGATTGCAAGTATGATTTCAACGCTACGTCGTCCTTCGATACCGTCGATCGAATTAGAGCTCTTTCCCTGAATCGAACGAATCGCATCGCGAAAGAGTGCTGCGTGAGCGTGATGACCGATGGCTGCAGGATCAGCGGCCCCGCCACCCGTTTTAGTACGCCCGACCATCCGCTTGACCAATTGGGTATCCGACTTTGTCATCTTAGAGAACTCCCAAATTGTTATGTCTTCTTCCTCTAACACGGCCGATCCGTGTGTCCCATGTATTTCAATTCGTTTAAGCATGCCTGGATATGCTGCTGTTGTAGCTTCAATAACACCTAACGCGCCGTTCTTAAATCGCAACGTCGCCACCACAACATCCTCAACTTCGATGCGCTTGTGAGCGAGCATGTCCGCTTGCGCGGTAATTTCAACAACAGGTCCCATCAACCATGACAGCAAATCGACGGTATGGATAGCTTGGTTCATCAATGCTCCGCCACCGTCGAGTTGCCAAGTACCTCGCCACGCCCCGCTATCATAATATTCCTGTGTTCGAAACCACTTTACATACGCATCGCCCATCGAGAGTCTACCGAATTTGTTTTTATCCACCGCCTTTTTAAGGAGTTGCGACGACTCGTGAAACCGCGATGGAAAAACGGTAAATAGCTGAACGCGATTGCTCTTACACGCGTTAATAATTGCATCACATCGTGCCAACGTAATTTCAAGCGGTTTTTCAACGATGACGTGCTTGCCGGCATTTGCAGCAGCAACCGCCGGGTCGAGGTGGGCGCCACTCGGCGTGCAAATGGTTACCACATCGAGACCGGGATTTTGGAACATTTTGTTTAAGTCCGTATAGGGTGTGCAGTCGTATTTGTCCGAAAAGGATGCCGCCGATGGAGCATTTAGATCAAAACAACCAACCAAATTGGCGCCGCGTATATCAGCAAGCGCCCTAGCATGAAAATCTGCGATCATACCGCATCCGATGATACCGAATCCTAAAGCCATATCTATCTCCTAAGCGTATTTTGAAAGTGTTTTGGTAATTGTCATACAATTGGCGATTGTAGGTATGTCCACGCTAACGTAATTGTACTTAATGAATTAAGACTGACGTGGACGATAATTGCTGGCAAAATTGATCCGGTTCTCTGCGTGACGTAACCGAGAGCCAACGCTAGGAAGAACAACGGTATATAGGCCGCGCCTTGGCCAACGTGGAGACCCGCAAAAAGTATGGAGGTGACTACGATTGCACCATAGCGGCTAGTAATACCCTGCGAGGCAGCATGCGTTGGCATAATCGAATTATTGCAAAATACTAAAGTCTCAAATGTCCAATTGCGGTCAAAGATACGTTGTAAAAATGACAGCAGTACTCCTCGAAATACAAACTCCTCGACAAGAGGCGCTGCTATGACCACCGAAAAGGCCGTCGAAAGCAAAGCCGAAAGCGACATTTCACTTAGGAACGCATCAATTACAGGATGATTGTACTTCGTTACAAAAACTGAGACGAGGCCGTTGAGCAATAAAATAGTAGGTAATACGCAGACAGTTGTAGTTAGCCCAATTAACACTTGTTGGCCAAGTCTATCGAAGCGAAATCGAATAACCCGAAGATCTTGCCTCCGTAAATAAACGAGTGTGAAGGTGATGAAGCCTCCAGCCATGACGCTTAGTCCCGCGGCTGAATTCAGAGGTGTAATAAGGACCGGATTAAATCCAGCGGGCGTTCCGAACACCTCCAAATCTACAACAACCAATAAAGCGATCAGTTGGGAGGTTAAATAGAGCACCATTACGACGATTACATCTAAAAAGTCTGTCCGCGATATTTTTTGATCCCATTGTTTTAACAACGGGCGTTGCCGTCTCGTGCGCGTAATAAACAGGTAGATCCAGGGTGGTGCTATAAAGAGACCTACGCACATTAGCCCAACTACAGCTAAGGATAGCATCGCGTAATTATCCATTAAATATACCTATAAAACTCGTTGTGCTTTAGATGTCCGCGTGTCACATCCACGCTATTTAATTAGCGTTGGTGTGGTTGGTTAATCCCTGAACCATCTTGGTGGCGGCAAAAATATAGATGATTCCGGAATAGATCGTGCTAACAATGGCCACCCAAACGGCTATACCCGTAATCCAGCCTATCACAACCGCAGACGTTTCGGTTTCCATGCCAACGCTCTGTATATCGAATACCAGCAAGCAACCTCCTACTGCAATACACTGGAACACCATCTTGAGTTTTCCAGACATATTTGCGGAGAAATCACCACCAAGTTGTTCGATGTACCCGCGTAACATTGTGACTAAAAGTTCTCGGCCGACCACAACCACTGCCATCCATCCAGTAATCATTGACCAATTTGCGTCGCCCAGTTTTGCAGTATGGATTGCTATTAAAATATACGCCCCACAAATAATAATCTTGTCACAAAAGGGATCCAATATCCTTCCTAGTTGGGTTACCTGACTCGTTCGACGAGCGACATAGCCGTCAACCCAGTCAGTGCTGGCAGCGATCACAAAAATCCAGAATGACGCATAATAGAATCCATAGGACATCAGCGCGAAAACGACAATCGATAATGCAAATCGCGTTAGCGTGATCAGATTCGGCGCGTTGAGAATGGCCGTTGGCTTCGTCGGTGTGGCGCTATCGGGTTCTGAATTGGAATCCATATTCGTGACTGCCATTGTGCTAACAGGAAAAATCGATGTCTTTAATTTACACCGTAGACGTTGGAAACACACCCAGAAGTGCCGTTTTTTTTACAATACCGCGCCGATAAGATCATATTCGCTCACGGTAACGATCTCCGCCTCGACGATCTGTCCTGGAGAAAGTTGTTCGCCATTGCCGGTTAAGAACACCAAGCTATCAATGGCTGGCGCGTCTGCTTTGGAGCGGCCTACCCAAGCGTTGTCTTCTTGGGGAACTGCTTGGTCGACCATGACTTCTAAACGGCTATTGACCAACGACTTGTTTCGCTCATGCATGATTTTCTGTTGGGCTAACATCAACGTTTCATGTCGCATTGATTTAACATTATCATCAATATGATCCGGCAGGTTTGCTGAGGGTGTCGCTTCTTCAAAGGAATAGCTAAATACACCAAGACGATCAAATCGCGTCGCGTTAACAAACTCAACCAATTCCTCAAACTGGTCGTCCGTTTCACCGGGAAAACCGGTTAGCATAGTTGTGCGTAAACATAAATTGGGGATACCCGTACGTAGCCGATCAATCGTTTCAATTGTCTGTTGTTTGTTGACTCGTCGAGACATCCGCTTGAGCATTTGGTCATTAATGTGCTGCAGTGGCATGTCGATATAGGGGATGATCCGCTTGGATTCGCGGATTACGTCGATTAATTCGTCGCTGATATACATCGGATAGAAGTAGTGCAAGCGTATCCACTCGAACCCGTCTACGTTGTTGAGTTCTCGTAGTAACTGAGTAAGTCGCGGTTCGCCGTAATTGTCGATTCCATAGTAGGTTGTGTCCTGGGCAACTATATTTAGTTCCTTGACCCCCTCCGCGGCTAACTGATGTGCTTCCAATAAAATTGACTCCATCGGCTTACTGGCGTGTTTACCGCGCATCCGAGGTATATCACAAAATGTACATAATCGGTCGCAACCCTCAGATATTTTAAGATAAGCAAAATGCTGTGGCGTTATGCGTAGCCGATCCGTATCGGGCAATGCCCGTATCGGCGCTGGGCGAAACACGGTCCGCTGTTCGTGGTTGCCCATCAGTCGATCGGCGACTTTAGTTACCTCTTCTCGGCCAAACACTCCGACGAGTGCATCAATGCCGGGACGATCGACCAACAGCTCTTCTTTTTGTCGCTCCGCAAGGCAACCTGATACGATGAGTCCCTTGATCTCTCCCTTGTTTTTAAGCTCGAGCATCTCATCAATCGCGCCGTACGACTCCGTCCTAGCGTCTTCAATAAATCCGCAAGTATTAACAACAACGAAATCTGCATCGACGGGTTCGCGAACCAATTCGTAACCGTCAAGTTGCAACAAACCCATCATGCGCTCACTGTCTACGGTGTTCTTAGCGCAGCCAAGGCTAATAAAGGAGTAACGTCCTTTGCAAACTTGGTCAATGTAGATCGGGAGGTCAGTCATCTTGGCGTATCGCCTTCGTTCGATTTCATCGTTCGTTGCTTAGGGGTTTTAAAACCAGCGGCTTTTATTTACAACGTTTAGAAGTGGTTTATTGTTGGTGAATCGGTCAACGTTTTCTAATAGTGTCTCTAAATGCCGTTCAGAAACACGTTTTGAACACGCCGCCACATGTGGTGTGATAATCACATTAGGATGCGTCCATAGAGGATCGTCAACGCCTAAAGGTTCAGTTTCCATCACATCAAGCGCTGCGCCTCGTATTTGTCCGGTTTGTAACGCCTGACGCAGGTCGTTTAGCGGTACGATTGCGCCGCGTCCGATATTTATCAAGTAGGCACTATTCTTCATTTGCAAAAATCGTTTCGAATCGAACATGCCCTCAGTTTCCGGCGTGTGTGGCGCGGCGATAATCACAAAGTCACTTTTCGCCAAGAGCCGTGCAAGGCCATCGTCCTCGGGGATGAATTCGATGCCTTCGGGGGGCGAGTCGCAGTAGGGATCAACGCCAACAACGTGCATTGCAAGCTTCTTGCAATGCGAAGCGATTTCCCTGCCAATGCTACCTAGTCCAATCACGCCAACCGACATATCAGATAATTGCGAATGAGCCAAATCCATAGCGGTTACCAATCCCGGGCCGACGCTGAAATCACTACGCGCGTCTTCTCCACCCAAAGGCGCCCATTTCGACTGAGTTTGTTGCCTAGCGTAATACGGCATCTGTCTGCAAAACATTAGGATATACATTAATACGTGATCTGCGATTACGTCGTAAAAAAGACCTCGCATATTTGTCAGCGTACAAGAATGGTTCACTAACTCAGGAAACATATAGTGTTCAAGGCTGGCCGTTGGACTCTGTATCCACTGCAAACAGGTTGAGGCGGAAAGTAGATCGGGAGTTATTTTGCCATAAAAGCCATCGGCATCTTTGATCTCCGCCAAAGCGGACTCAGGGGATTCAGCGTTGACTACGACTAACTCTTCGTTAACGGAACAGACGAGTTTCAAACGGTGCGTATCAAGTTCGGGATGGATTACTAGTTTCATTCAATGCCGCCTGCATCAATTTCATTCCATGCTGGATAGGCAACCTCGCCAACGTCGGACACTTGCGCGCGATACAGTGTCTTGCCGGCTGTAATGAAAATCGTTTGGCCGTTTGGACCTCCGAAGGCAAGGTTTGTAATAACATCTTCACCAATGGGAAGCCTAGTCAGCATTTCACCCTGAGGCGATAGAACATACACTCCCGGCGGGACGTCTTTATTTTCATGGATTCCACGCGGCGCTGATATACCTGCCGCGATGTATAAGTTCCCGGATTTAGATAGCCGCATGCCGTCCGCGCCACGTCCACCGCCGAAATCCCATAACTCTTGTTGGTCTGTGGCGAGTCCAACGTCGTTCAAGCTAAATTTCCAGATCTTTCGGTTCCCATCTACGATGGGACAACTATCGACTAGGTAAAGCGTCGTGCCCGCTTGGTCGATAGCAATGCCGTTGGGGCGCTGAATGTCGGGCTGTGTAAGTATCCTCTGCACGTCTCCTGATATGTCAATTCTGTAGACCGCGTCACAGTCCATCTCCATGATGTTGCGGTCATCATAACAGGGGTCGGTGAAATAAATATTGCCAACAGCGTCAACACATATATCATTTGGCGAGTTATATCGTTGGCCTTCGTACTTGTCGGTAAGAACCTCGTATTCACCGGATTCAAGGTTCGTACGAGTAATGCGTCGCCCTCCTTCTTCCGAGCCAAATTCGGCGCCCTCACAATGCAATAGTCGACCTTGAGGGTCAAAGGTCTGGCCGTTGGTCCGATTACTGGGCTCTCGCCAAACTACGTTGTTGCCGTCAGGCGTCCACCGCATAATCCTATTGTTTAGGATATCGCTGTAAAACACGCTTCCGTCGGCGTGGTAAGCGGGACCCTCAGTGAAGGCAAGTGATGCAACGGTGGTCAATTGGGCTTGCGATGGTGCTGACAGTGTTTGATATCGCATCGATAAACCGTTCTCCTAATCTTTGGAACTGATAAGTGTAGTTTGAATCGCGGCAACAATCGCATCGGCCACCTCGGATTTAGTTCCGCCTAGTTTCAAGATGCATGTACCGTCGGGTTGCAATAACTCGATTTCGTTGAATTTGGAATCGATCGCGGCGACGTCATTTAGCACGATCAGATCACAGCATTTTCGTTGCGCCTTGTTAATTGCGCGAAAATGGTGGTCGTCGGTTTCTAGGGCAAATCCAACGACCCATTGATCACAGCGTTTGCTTCCGCCTAGCGTAGCAATTACGTCTGACGTTTCAATGAGATCTAGAGTGATACCATCTCCAGTTTTAGATAGCTTGTCGGATGCGACTTCCGTCGGTTTGTAGTCACAGGGTGCTGCCGCGCCAACAGCGCCATCAAATTCCGGAAAATGCTCGACGGCCTTACGCAACATTTCCTCAGTGGATACCACTGGAATGAGCTGAGCTTCGCGGGGATATTCTACGTCGACCGGACCCGTGACAATTGTTACGTCGTGGCCTAAGGCGATGAATGACTGGGCTAAGCAGGACCCCATCCGCCCGCTGGAAGAATTGGTGATATATCGCACGGGGTCGATGTGTTGTCGCGTAGGGCCTGACGTGATAAGTATCTTGGACATGTAGTTCTCAAAACCTGAGCATTCCCAGTGTTACCTAGTTAGGATAATGTAAATCGATTGCTGCCATGATAGCATCATCTTTTTCGAGACGACCGACTCCGTCGCTACGACAACTAAGCCATCCCGTTGCGGGACCAATCACAACTGCACCATCGTCATTTAGGCATTTAATGTTCCGCTGAGTAGCCGCTTTGTTCCACATTTCGTCGTTCATTGACGGGGCCACCACAATCGGACCATCAAATGCCAGGTACGTCGTACTCGCGATGCAGTCACTTATCCCATTAGCAGCTTTAGCAATAAAGTTAGCAGTGGCGGGAGCGACTAACAGCAATCGACAGGTTCGAGCGACGTTGATATGCGCTCCAAACGGCGCGGTCTCACAATCAAAAACTGATGTTATAACCGGATTGCCACTTAGTGCAAAGAACGTGGCTTCGCCAACGAATCGCTGTGCGTTGGGGGTCAGGATTACTGTGACCTGATCACCTTTTTGAGCCAAGGCCGAAACGACCCCCGCCATCTTGTAGGCTGATACCCCGCCAGTAACGCAAATCGCGATCGAACGGTTCGTCGTATTACCCGAAGGCGAATTCATAGTTCCAAAGGATTAATATCTGGAACGTCCGTTACAGCAGTTTCCCCCTCCGCCGTGTGCACTTGATTTTCGGTATCAAGCGTAATCTTGTCCTGCATAATTTCTTGCAAAACCAATTCCATCATATTGTCCGCTTGCATGTCAACGAGTGGACGCGAACCTTGTTTCAGTTGGACGATGCGCTTCTGAATCAAAGTTGACAATTTGAATCGGCCGCCGACTTTTTCAATGATTGATTCTTCTTTAAGTTCTTCGAGCATGAATCTTATTCTCCAACTTTCTCTAAAATGGAACAGATTTCCGACATCGCTTGCATCGGGTCTGAATTGGTGATTTGGTGCATATATTGTTCGCGGAATGACATCTCATCGCGAGCAACCTGTAGTCGCCTAGCGATAGACTCGGCGGTATCGCTACCGCGGTTCGTCAGTCGTCGTTCTAACTCTTCAATGGTGCCAGCGTGGATGAAAATTGTAGTTGCATCAGGAATTGAATCTAAAACACTAAACGCGCCTTGGATATCAATCTCTAAGATTACCCATAATCCTTGATTTAGACCAGTGGTTACTGTTTCACGAAGCGTGCCATACCAATATCCACTCGAAAATACGTCCTTATATTCAAGGAAAGCGTCCTCGTCGCGTAGTTGCGCAAACGCATGCTCATCGATAAAATGATAGGCCTCACCGTCCATTTCCGCCTTGCGTGGGGGTCGAGTGGTGGCGGAAACACTGAGTTTCAAGGGTAACGCACAATTTTTAAGTAATAAATCTACAACCGTCGATTTACCGGCACCAGAGGGACCGGAAATAATCACTAGTTTTCCATTGGATTCGGTTGCGTTCATACTTATTCAATATTCTGAACTTGTTCTTTAATGCGTTCAATTGCAGCTTTGGTGTCCACCACAAGCCCGGCTATCGTGACGTCGTTTGCCTTGGACCCTATAGTATTTACCTCACGCAACAACTCCTGCGTCAAAAAGTCAAGTTTGCGCCCGCTGCTTGTTGTCGCTATTAGAAGTTCATGCATATGGTGAAGGTGACTGCCAATCCGGACAATCTCCTCCGAGATGTCACACTTGTCAGTATAGATCGCAATTTCACGAATAAGATCCGTATCGCTTAAAGTGATTTCATGTTGCGTCAGGCGAGCATTAATTCTGTCTGTAATACGCTCTGAAAATTGCTCAAGGACCAGCGGAGCTTGCGCGGTAATACGCGTCAGGTTTTCGTCGATGACGACCAAGTTTGTTTCGATGTCCTCGCCCAATCGCGTACCTTCGCTATGGCGCATTTCCAAAAGACTGCTAGTCGCTGCACTACACGCCTGAAGAATCAATTCGCCAAGACCACCATCTGTATTTAGTTCTACTCCCGTCTGACTGATGACCCCAGGGAGACTTATCAACAACTCCGGAGACGGCACTAGGTCGGCTACATTTAATACAGATCGTAGTTGTTCCACATATTCTGCGATTAATGATTCGTCAAGTTGAACGGCGCGTGTGCGCTGCAGCGATTCAATTCGAATATGCGCCGTTACGGAACCGCGACTGAGTTGCGTTCGAAGCTGAGCTTCAATCTGAATTTCAAACAGGCTGATGGAATCCGGTAGGCGAATATTCAACTTGAGGTGACGATTGTTGACGGAACGTAATTCCACGGTAACCGTATAATCGGAGTTCGCTGCATCGCCCGTGCCTTGTCCGGTCATACTGTAGAGCATGCTATTATCCCGCTGGGAAAGGTGCCAATGTGCGACATTACAACTAATCTGTTAATCCGTCGTAATTCTAGTGATACAACCGAATTAATTTCCGGCCTTTATTTCTTGTCCGCGGGAGCTGCATCTTTCTTCGGCGGATTATCGGCAGCGTCGTCAGCTTTTGGATCAGCGGTTGAGGCGTCGTCAACCTTCGGATCATCCCCTGAGGCGGCATCATCTATTGGATCAGCGGTTGACGCGTTATCCGACATTGGTTCATCGGTATTCGGCACTTTTTCTGTCGACGTGTCATCAGGGCTCGCATTGGTGCCTGTTTCATTTGTTGGGTTTACCGGTGGGGGTACAAGATTATTCGGCAGGACTCCTTCAAACTCAGGATTCAATCCGCTTGGTGAATCCGTTTCTGTTTGGATATCCGCGTCGTCGCTTCCCTCTGCGACGGGCGGTTGCGTGCGGCTATAAAAGAAAATTGTGAGACAACACAACAGTATCCAAATAATGGTCATGGTGAGTGTCAACCACATCAGTATATCGCCGCCTCGCGCACCAAAGGCACTTTGAGCGGTGCCGGTTAAACTCCCGGCGATGCCTCCACCTTTTCCACGTTGAATCAATATAATAAATATTAGAAAGAGTGATAACAGGAATAGAATGACTCCCAACAGACCCAGAAAGAATCCGGACGAATCGGCGATCAACAAGAATTCAAACATTACGCTGCGACATCCAATGAAAAAACGTGGAATACTAGTGACAATCTACCAATTTGGCACGAATGGGAGTTTTTGTAAATGGGCGAATGGCAAGATTCGTCTTGCAAGTGTCCTTCCCTTAGCGACATCCTAAATCCAATATTAGGCATTTTCGATAATACCGATAAAGGATTCCGTGCTGAGAGCCGCACCACCGACTAAAGCACCATCAATATTAGGTTGGCTTAGTAATTCGCGAGCGTTTTCCGGTTTCACGCTTCCCCCGTATTGAATTCGAGTGGCGTCTGCGACGAGGTCGTTAAATCGAGTACCTAACCACGTCCGGATACTGCTGTGAACTTCTTCTGCCTGATCAGGTGTGGCCACTTTACCTGTTCCAATGGCCCAAACTGGTTCGTATGCAATCGTAACGATTCCCATGTCTTCCGATGTGATATCCGCCAAGGAATTGGTTAGTTGCTCTTCAATAACCGCCGTGGTTCGTCCGGCTTCACGTTCTTCAAGAAGCTCACCGACACACAGGATTGGTTTAAGGCCATGCGCTAGTGCCGACCTTATTTTTTGATTGATGAATCCGTTCGATTCAGCCAAGTCGGGAAGGTGTCGTCGTTCACTGTGACCTAGGATGACGTATTCGCAGCCTAAGTCTAACAGCATTTCTGCGTTAAGTTCACCAGTATATGCACCGGCTTCAGCAGGATATAGGTTCTGCGCCCCTAATGAGATATTTGATGAGGCGAGCTGTCCGGCGACTCCGGACAAAAAACCAAAACTTGGACAAATGGCGACGTCAACCTGGGTGTTGTCAACCAATTTCG
>TARA_B110000438_G_scaffold226687_1_pt1 | contig 11616 bp, 10 predicted proteins | sample TARA_B110000438 | Tara Oceans TARA_B110000438 (sample SAMEA4398413) | marine metagenome | biome: Polar Biome; feature: [MES] marine water layer (ENVO:01000295) within the mesopelagic zone...; material: water (ENVO:00002006), including particulate matter (ENVO:01000060) such...
TCAACTTTTGTTAAGAATTCTTTATATATAATTTTTTTTAATAAAAAATATATTAAAATTCAAATTTCCGGTAAAAGTATGTATCCTAATTTTCTTGAAGGTGAAACTTATATATTAAGAAAAACTAAAAACATTAATTTTTTTGAAAGATTTGACCCTATTATTTATTTTTGTAAAATTCATAAAAAATTACACTTAAAAAGACTTTTAGCTTTTTCTAATGAAAAAATTGAATTAAGAAAAGGAAAATTATATATAAATAATAGCTATATAGATTCTCATAAATTCGGATCATTAAGTTTTAATATTGTTGTTACCGAAAATTCTTTTTTTACTTTTTCTGATAATTTCAATACTAAAGGGCAGAACTGTGACTCGTTTTCAGTTGGGCCTATTAATGTCCAACTTTTAGAAGGAAATATTCTTAACTAAAATTCTTTTTTTACTAATTTTATACCGGACATAGCAGCACTTTCTAAAGTGTTAGGTAATTCATTAATAGTCCAATCACCTACAAAATGTATTCTTTTATTTGTATTTAATTTTATTTTATTTATATATTGTGTTGCTTTTGGAGATCTTATAACTTTACTTTTAATTATTTTTATTTTTTTATTGATTTGTAATTCATTTCTTAATTTTTTTTCAAAGTTAATTATTAATGTTTCATTATTCAATTTTAATAATTTCTGAGCATCACTCAATGAAATAACGATTTTTTGTGTATTGTTATTTACTTTGTTTTCAGAAAAGACCCATTGTAAATCTGAATTTGTAAAAGCAATAAAATCATCCGACATAACTTTATTATCAAACCAGTAATAAATATTAATTATTGATGATTGTTTATATCTATAATTTGTTATTTTTTTATCTGTAAATTTAAAGGCATTTTCAAGATTAGTTGCAACGATCAAATTTTTTGTTATATATTTTTTATTGTTACCTATTAATATAATTTCATCATTATCTTGCTTTATTTCATTAATATTTTCTCCTAATAATATTTTAGAATCAAATTTTTCTAAAAATTTTAAAAACTCTTTTTGAATTAGTTTTGTAAAAGGTTCCTTCCAGTAACATATTGAGATATTTTTATTAGGTTTAAATATCATGATTTTAAATAGATTTGTGAAGTGTAAAATAGATATGTTTTTTAGGTCTTGATTAAAAGCAGGTTTGCAAATAATGCTCCAAAATTTTGTTATAGTTTCATTATTTTGTTTGTTTCTAAATAACCAATCTAATGCTTTCTGATCATCTTTTTTTTGTTTGAATGAACGTAATTTAATTAATCCGTAAATCACTTTTAATCTATTTATCAAACTAAGGTTTTTATAACCCATTACTGCAAATAGAACAGAAAATGGAAATATGGAGAAATTAGATTTAATATGAAATTTTTTATTATTTTCTATAACTGGTATGTTTAGATTATGGTTAACTTTGATTTTATCCATAACATTTAATTTTTCTAAAATATAAATAAAATTTTTATAACTATCTAAAAAAATATGTTGTCCTATGTCTACAATTCCGTCCTTACTACTTATTGAACCAGCTCTTCCCCCTAAATTTTTTTTTGATTCATAAATTTCTACTATGTAACCTTTTTCAATAAGTGATATTGCTGTTGCAATACCTGCAATTCCTCCTCCTATAATTGATACCTTTTTATTTTTCATTATTATTTTATAAAGATAGATTTAATAATTGATAATGTAATTATTGAAAACTTTTCAAATTTATTTGTTTTTGGTTTTTTATTTAATATACTTATGCCATTTTTTTCAATTTTATTTAAAACTTTTTCTCCTGAATATAAAAATATTTGAATAATTATTTTATTTTTTAGACTTAAAAATTTTGGTAATTCTTTACCATTTTTGTATAATTCTCTATTAAAACTCACCATTTCTAGGATGATTTTTTTTAAAGCAATTTTACTTTTAACATCAAATTTATATTTTTCATTAAAAATTTTATCTTTTAGTCCATATTTTTTAATTAAATCTTGAGGAACATAACATCTGTTTATTTTTTTATCTTTAACCAAATCCTGTAAAAAGTTTGTTATTTGTAATCCTGAACAAATTTTATTTGATAATAGTATTAGATTTTTATTTTTATATCCCATAGTATTTAATATAATTTCGCCTACGGGATTTGCAGAAAATGAACAATAATTTAATAAATCATCAAAAGTATTATATTTTTGTATTTTTTGATCCATTATGTTTGCTTGAATCAGACGATTGAATGTTTTAAATTCTAAATTATGATTTATGATTGTATTTTGTAAAGCTATAAATACTGGTAATGAGGCATTATTTTTAAAAGCCTTTTTTAATTCTTCTTTCCAGATTTTTAATTCTTCTAATTTATTACCATTTGAATCGTCTCCAATAAAATCTACACCTCTTGAAAAAGCATATATAGCTGCATAATCGTCCATTAAAGATTTACCTAAGAAAAATAAAAATATAGGGAAATTTTCATAATTTTCATTTATTATTTTGTAGCAAACTTTTATAGATTCTTTGAGAGATTTTTTTTCATTTGTTTTATTATTTTTAAATAGAAGATTATGCATATTAATTTATTTTTGATATTTGAATGATTAATTTTTTTTCACTAATTTTAGATGAAATTTTTTTTATATGAAATTTATTAAAAAGAAAAGAATAGAAAATGTTTTTGATTTTTTTTAAATTATTATTATTTATTTGATATTTGCTATTAATTAACCTTAGAAAACTATATTTTTCGCTCAGATTTAATTCAAAAATTATTTTTAATAACTCTACTGAATTATTATCTATAATATTAACTTTTATTTTTTTGTGAATCCATTCTAGTGCTTTCTTTCTTTCTTTAATTTTTTCGCTATATTCAAGCTGTGCACATGAGCCGACTATATGTTGTAAACAATTTTCTTCTAGTATATTGCTAATTTTTAAATTTAATCTTTCCGAAGTTTCTAGCCATTTATCGGCTCTTGGAATACTCCAATCAATTGGCTTAGAATTAATCATAATTGATTCTTTACCAATTACTATAGTATTGTTTTTTATTGCTTTATTAGCTTGAACCCCAAAGTCTATTGATATTATATTTTCTGGATCATGTTTTTCAATAAACTTTTTTAATTCTTTATAATCCTGGTTAACTTTTAAGTGGTAAAAAATTGACTCTTTACTATTTTCAAAAGTTCCAAAACTTTTATTTAAAATAATTAAGTTCATTTATTTATCTCGATACATCAAAAAATAATTAATTTTATTGAAGATATCTTTATGTATTATTTCTATTTCTAAATTCTCTATAGTCTTCTCACATTCTTTAAATATATATTGTAATTTAGCTTCGCAAAATTTTTTTATAAAATATTTTTCCATGTAGGTTAAGATTATCTCTTTTGATTTAATGTTTATAGTTTCAGAATTAAAAATTTCTTTTATATTTTTATTATCTTTTTTATTTGAAGATTCAATTAATTTTAAAACTGGTAAAGATTTTTTCTTTTTAATAATATCGCTGCCTACGGGTTTTCCTAAATTGTGATCTCCCCATATACCTAAATAATCATCCTTTATTTGAAACATATGTCCAAAAAGTTTTCCTATTTTGGAAAAGTTCAACAAGTTTTTTTCAGTAGTATTTTCAATATTTGAACCAATAATAGCTGATGTTTCTATTAATGCTCCTGTTTTCTTTTCAATCATATTTATGTAGTTTTCTACTGAAATATTAAAATTTGACTCAAACGATATATCTAAATATTGACCTTCAATCACAGCTAAGCAGGTTTTATTTATTAATTTTCTTAGAAAAATTTTTTTATTATCATATTTTTTTTCAATTAAATCTAGTGATTTACTTGCCAATGCATGCATTGAAGAACCAGAAATGATTCCTGTAGCTTCACCCCAAATTTTCCAAACTGTTTTTCTATTTCTTCTTATCTCGTCTTTATCTTCAATGTCATCATGAATTAATGAAAAATTATGAAAAAGTTCAATTGACATAGCTAACGGTAAAATATTCTTAGTTTTCCCTCCTAATGAATCGTTAATTAGCATCATTAAAGAAGGCCTAAACGCTTTACCAGATATGTCAGTTTCCATACCTTTTTCATCTTTCCACCCAAGAAAGTATTGATGAGTTTCATAGAGTTCATTGCTCAAATTTTCATAAAATAATTTTGTATAAGCATTAAGCTGTTGTTGATAGTTTTTAAAAATTATAGGTAATTCTGCTTTTATCATTAAAAATATAAAGTTTTAGTTGTGATTTTAAATTATATATCTCAATCCTTATATATAACAATAGAAGTAAATCACTGAATAAACTAAATATTATCTTATAATAAAGTTATAAGATAATATGTATTATCATTTATATATTATATTAGTAATATGATATAATATTACTAACACATGTAAGGATAATATTATTAGTTTCTCTAGAGAAGAGCCAGTTTATGCAATTGGAATTGTTTCCAAAATGGTTGGATTGCATCAACAAACACTCCGAAATTATGAAAGATGGAATTTAATAATCCCTTATCGTTCTCCCGGTGGTACTAGATACTATTCTGTTATTGATATTGAAAAAATTGAAAAAGTTAAAGACTGGATTGAAAAATTTGGAATAAACAGAGCTGGTATTGAAATAATAACAGAATTAATGAAAGAAATATTAGAGTTAGAAAATAAAGTAAATTTTCTACAATCTGAATTAGTACGATATAAAAGTAGAGGATATATGAAAGAGCTACCAGAAAGAAATGAGAGATATGTATGATTACATCTGAAATATGGCTTGAAGGAACTATGGATGATAATTTGAATGAAGCTTATCAAGTAGGGAAACATTACGTCGATCAGGTTTATAAAAGTCATTATTATACTTTGGACCATTTAATGTTAGCTCTTTTAGATAACAAAAGAGCTGTCGAAGTTTTGTTAACGGCTTTAGATGCACCTGAACAGCGAAAAAAGAAATTTTTAGTTTCGTATAAATCAAAAATTAGTCAAAAAATTAAATCTATGGGTAAATATGACTCCTTAGATTATGTTCCAGATTTTATGAAACCCGTTTATGATTTTGCGTTAAAACAGGCAGAATATAATCATATACAAGAAATTTCAGTAGATTTAGTATTGATGGGAATTATTCAGGTGGTAAAGAATTATCCTTATGAAATGCCTTTTGAGACTCAAAATCTCATTATTGGTTCAAGACTAACTTTAGGTAATTTAGCTACTGCTATCAACGTTGTAAATTCTCAAAAAACTACCCTTAATAGCAATCAAGATTTCACTAAAAATAATAATAAACCTAATGATATTACAAAAGATGAAGTTGAATCAAAATCAAAAAACAGATATGAAAATCTTGAAAAATTTTCTATAGATCTTACCGAATTAGCTAAAGAAAACCTTATAGATCCAATAATTGGGAGAGAATCAGAAATCAAAAGAGTCCAGCAAATCCTTTCTCGGAGAACTAAAAATAACCCTGTCGTAATTGGTGATGCAGGAGTAGGGAAAACTGCCATTGCAGAAGGTTTAGCTTTAAATATTGTAGGTGGAAATGTTCCTGAATCTATGAAAAATAAAAGATTATTATCACTTCAATTAGGACAATTATTAGCAGGATCTGGAGTACGAGGAGAGTTTGAGGAAAGATTACAGTCTATCTTAAAAGAAATGGAAGAAGCAAAAGGAGAAATAATTCTTTTTATTGATGAGATACATACTGTAGTTGGTGCAGGATCCGGAGGAGGAGCATTAGATGCTGCAAATATGATGAAACCAGCTTTAGCTAGAGGGAAACTACAAACAATTGGAGCAACTACTCCAGAAGAATATAGAAAGTATATTGAATCAGATCAAGCTTTAGAAAGAAGATTTTCTCCTGTAATTATAAAAGAGCCTAATATTGATGATTCTATAAGTATGCTAGAGGGATTAAGGTCAAAATATGAAAATCATCATGGTTTAAAAATTTCAGATAGTGCAATTAAATCTTCAGTAATTCTTTCAGATAGATATATGAAAAATAGATTTTTACCTGATAAAGCCATAGATCTAATGGATGAGGCTTTATCTAGGGCGAATATTGATAATCCAACTATACCCCACCAAATTTTAGAATATGATAAAGAAATTGAAACATATCAAGAAGAAGAAGATTTTCTTTTTTCTCAAAATAATGATGTTCAAGCAGATGCTATTAGGGAAAAAAGGATAATGCTATTAGAAAAGAGAAAAAAAGAATTTGAAAAATGGAAATTTAATAATGAACTTATTGAAATAGTTGAATCTGATCATATTGCAAAAATTGTTGCTGATAAAACTGGTATTCCAGTTAATAATCTAATCGAAAAAGAAGCTAATAAACTCTTAAAACTAGAAAAAAGATTACATGAAAGAATCATTGGTCAATCTCAAGCAGTGGAAAGTATTGCTAATGCTATAAGAAGAAGTAGAGCGGGGTTACAAGATCCTACCAAACCTATTGGATCATTTATTTTTTTAGGACCTACAGGTGTAGGGAAAACTGAACTAGCAAAATCATTAGCAGAATTTTTATTTGATAATGAAAATAGTATGATCCGAGTTGATATGTCAGAATATAAAGAAAGTTATTCTATGGCCAGACTTATAGGAGCTCCTCCTGGCTATGTAGGTTATGATGATGCTGGTCAGTTAACAGAAGCTGTAAGAAGAAACCCTTATAGTGTAATTTTATTAGATGAAATTGAAAAAGCTCACCAAGATATTTTTAATATTTTGCTGCAAGTATTAGATGATGGTAGATTAACTGATGGTCAAGGAAGAACTATAGATTTTACTAATACTGTGATTATAATGACCTCAAATCTTGGTAGTAATATAGTAGGAAAAGAAGCTTTAGGGTTTGTAAAAAAATCCGTAGATTCATCTAACGAAATTAAAAATGAAGTACAGGATTCTCTAAAATCCTATTTTAGGCCAGAATTTTTAAACAGAATTGATGAAATTATCATTTTTGATTCTTTAACTAAAGAAGATTTATTTAAAATAGTTGATAAAGTGTTTGATGAATTAAAATGTAAATTATTTAAAATGAAGATAAATCTTCAAACTGCAAATAAAGTCAAAGAATGGATTGCAAATAGAGGTTTTGATAAATTTTATGGGGCAAGGCCTCTAAAAAGATTATTACAAAAAGAAGTAGAAAATAAAATATCAAAAATGATTATTGCTAAAGAAGTTAAAGAAGGTAATACTTTATCACTTCGACTAAAAGATGATGAAATAATAATATCAAAGAAAAAAAATAATTAATGTGAGCGAAAAATTAAATAAAAATATAACTGCGATCATTTTAGCCGCTGGAGAGTCTCAAAGATTTAAGAAAGATAAGATTTTTTTTGATATAGATGGAATTTCTGTGGCTGAAAAAACTCTTCAAACAATAAATTCATTAGGATTTATTAATTCGATAATAATAGTTTGTAGTGCAACTAATAAATCTAAGTTTGAAGATTTACTAAATAAATTTACTTTTATTAATAAAAGTAAATTTACAGTAATTGGTTCAGATACTAGAGCAGGATCTTTAATTAATGGACTGAAATTCTTGAAACAAAAAAAAATTAAATCTGATTATATAATTATCCAAGATGTGGCGAGACCTTTTACTTCCAAAAGTATGTATGTAGAAGGTATAGAAGCATTGGATAAAAATGATGCTGTTATTTTTGGATTACAACCAACTGATACTGTAAAAGTTATTGATGAAAATAATTTTGTTTTGAAAAGTTTAGATCGTAAGACTCTGTCTAATATACAAACTCCTCAGTTTTTTAAATCAGAAGTTATTTATAAAAAGATTAATCTTGAATCAAATAATAAAATTGATTTAGCTAATATTACTGATGATTCTTCATTTCTAAATCCAACAGATTCTAAAATAAAAGTTTTGAAAGGTGATGAAAAAAATATTAAAATTACTACACAAAATGATATAAATAATATCCAATCTATTTTTTATGGTATTGGTTTTGATCTACATAAACTAGTTCCTTCAAAAAAATTGAGAATAGGTGGAATTGATATTGATTACCCTTATAAGTTACAAGGACATTCTGATGGTGATGTTTTAATACATTCAATAATTGACTCAATTTTAGGAGGATGTAATTTAGGTGATATAGGAACGTATTATCCTTCTGAAAATAAATCAATTGAAAATATAGATTCAACAAAAATGTTAAAAGATATTTCTATTTTATGTAACAAAGAAGGTTATGAAATATTATATGTTGATAATACAATTATTGCACAAAAACCTAAAATGTTGAGTCATATAAATAAGATGAAAATTAAAATTAGTAACATATTAAATATTAATATAAAAAATATAAATATAAAAAGTACTACTACAGATAAAATAGGTATAATTGGTACAGAAAAAGCAATTGCTGCTCAATCTATAACAACTATAAAGAAAATAAAATAATCTGATGATTTTATATAATACACTTACTAGAAATAAAGAAGAATTAAACCAAAAAAATATTAATATGTATGTTTGTGGAGTTACCGTGTATGATAGACCTCATTTAGGACATGCACTATCTACAGTAACTTTTGATGTTCTCCATAGATATCTGGAGTATAAGGGATTTATAGTTAAACGTGTTCAGAACTTTACAGATGTTGACGATAAAATAATTAATAAATCTAAAGAACTTAAAATTTCTCCTAAAGATGTAGCAGAAAAATATATAGAATCATTTTTTGAAGATATGGATGCTTTAGGTGTTAGAAGGGCGGATGTACATCCTAGAGCAACAGAAGATATGAAAGAGATTATAGAATTAATTGCAGATTTAATTGAAAAAAAAGCAGCATATGTATCTAATGGAAGTGTTTATTTTGATGTTTCATACGCATCAGATTATGGTAAGCTTTCAAGACGAAATTTAGAAGAAGAAATCGGTGGTACAAGAATTGATAATGACCCAGATAAATTTAAAGCAGCAGATTTTGCATTATGGAAAAAAGCTCCTGAAAACGAAACTCATTGGGATAGTCCTTGGGGCATAGGCAGGCCAGGTTGGCATATAGAGTGCTCAGCAATGGTTAGGAAACATTTAGGGGAGACAATCGATATACATGGAGGAGGATTAGATTTGATTTTTCCTCATCATGAAAATGAAATTGTTCAAAGTGAATCAGCTACAAATGCTAAACCTTTTGCAAAATTATGGGTTCATAATGGGTTATTGAAAAGATCTGGTGATGAAAAAATGAGTAAATCTCTCGGTAATTCATTTGATGTCAGAGATGCTTTAAATTTATATTCTGGTAATTCAATAAGACTATGGATTTTACAAAGTCATTATAGGCAACCAAGTACCCTGGATGATGATTCTTTAAAAATTGCACAAAAATCTTTTCAAAGAATTGAAAGAGTCTTATCTTTAGATGGGAAAGAAGGATTCGACATTAGTAATTTTTTAAATAGATTTGAAAATGCAATGAATGATGATTTGGGGACCCCATCTGCTATAGCTACTATATATGATTTAGTTCATGAAATTAATAAATCATATTCAGAAAATAAAAGAGTATTAGAAGGAATAGAATTATTAAAAACAATGTTATCTATTTTAGGATTTAACATTATTGAAAAAAAACTTGATAATAATGAAATTATGTCCTTAATTGATAAACGTAATACATTAAGATTATTAAAAGATTACAATAAGGCAGATAAAATTAGAGAGGAATTATTATTGAAAGGGATTGAAATTCTTGATTCTAAAGATGGTACTTCTTACAGATATATTTAAAATCTTACATTTAGTACAGCTATTCCTACAAAAACAATAATTAAGACTATTGTTAATCTAAATAAAATTTTTTCAATACCTCTCCTTGATCTATAAGATCCATCAGATTGACCGAATAGACCTGTACTGCTTCCTCTAGTTTGAAGTAAGATTATTATTACAATTATTATTGCAAAAACCATCATTAATATTGAGAATAGTAAATCCAATTTTTTTTCTTTCTTTTTATTTTTTTTGTTCTAGTAAATTAGTTATAATTTCTTCTGAAATCACAGGATCAGCTTGCCCTTTTGTTTCCCTCATGACTTGCCCAAGAAGAAATTTCTTTGATTGTTCTTTTCCTGCTTTAAAGTCTTCAACAGCCTTAGGGTTATTTTCAATTATATTATTAATTTTCTCTTCTAGTTCTTCACTATTTGATATTATTGCTAAATTTTTACTTGAAATTATTTGTTTTGATGTATTACCAGTAACCCACATTTCTTCAAAAACAGTTTTTAATATTTTATTATTAATTTTATTTTCTTTATAACTTATAATTAAATCTACTAAATCTTCAGCTTTAAATTTTATTTCTGAAATATTCATAGTTGAATCTATATTTAATAATCTATTAAATTCTCCATTCATTAAATTTGCTATATATTTAATAGTCTCATTATCTTTATATATTTCTGGTAATTTTAGTACTATATTTTCAAAAAAATCTGAGAAGTTTATTTCATTAGCTATTAAATTTGCATCATAGGGGCTTAATCCATAGTCGTTTAAATATTTATTTTTCCTTTTTTCAGGTAAGACTGGGATTTTATTTTTAATTTCTTCAACCCATTTATTATCTATTCTCAAAGGAGGTATATCTGGTTCAGGAAAATATCTATAATCATTTGATTCTTCTTTTGTTCTTTGTGGTATTGTAATTGATTTTTCTTCAGACCAACCTCTTGTCTCTTGAATAATTCTTTCTTTTGTATCTATACATTTTATTTGTCTTTTTATTTCATAATCTACTGCATTTGCAACAGCAGAAATTCTATTCATATTTTTGATTTCAACTTTTGTTCCTAATATTTTTGAACCTTTTTCTCTAATACTAATATTCGCATCACATCTAAAAGATCCTTCTTCCATATTTGCTGATCCTACTCCTATATACCGAATTATTTGCTGTAATTTTTCAATATATTCAATCACTTCTTTAGAAGAACTTAAATCAGGTTCGGTAACAATTTCCATCAGAGGAGTACCGGATCTATTTATATCTAAAAGGCTATAATTTGAGTTACTATTATTTATATGAGTGAGTTTTGCAACATCTTCTTCCATATGAACTCTATTGATTCTAATTTTTTTTGTGTCAGAAACAGTTAAAAATCCTTCAGTACAAATAGGTTCATCAAATTGAGATATTTGATAACCTTTCATCAAATCTGGATAAAAATATTGTTTTCTATCAAATTTAGTGAACCTTGAAATTCCACAATCTAAAGCTAACCCAATTTTTATAGCACTTTCAACTGCCTTTATATTTACTACAGGTAAAGCCCCTGGTAATCCCATAGAAGTTGGATCCACATATGTATTTGGATCTGTATTTTGATATTTTGAACTAGATTTACTAAACATTTTAGAATTTGTGTTTAGTTGAACATGAGTTTCTAATCCTATTACTGCTTCAAACTGCATATATATTAATTGTGAAATTTTAAATTAAGTCTAAGAAAACATTTTATATTACATATTATAAGAATATAATAATACTT
>TARA_B110000438_G_scaffold54047_1_pt1 | contig 11590 bp, 17 predicted proteins | sample TARA_B110000438 | Tara Oceans TARA_B110000438 (sample SAMEA4398413) | marine metagenome | biome: Polar Biome; feature: [MES] marine water layer (ENVO:01000295) within the mesopelagic zone...; material: water (ENVO:00002006), including particulate matter (ENVO:01000060) such as......
TGTTGATACAAAAATCCATCCTCGTCAACTTCCCATGTGAAACCGTCTTGAAACTTTTCAAAAGTGAATGACTCTATTCTTTCTTCGGGCAATGCCATTAATCCAGTTACAGGTGTTGTAATCTCAATTTCTTGTGGTGGTGGTGGGAATGTGTAATCGTTAAACGGAGTGTCGCCACTTGTGAATATGTTGTTTGGTGGCGGTGTCATTACAATGTCGTCAGGTGGAGATGTCATTATGGTGTCGTCAAAGGGTTCAAAACCAGAAACAGTTTGATTACTTGTTACACTAAAGTCAGTCTGTGCGAAGGCAGTAGTCGGTACGAGTAGGAATAACATTAATGGTATAACCAGTAGTATCCTGGTATTCATAATCAGTCACGACCTCTAGCGGCTGCTGTCATCAATACCTTGATCACAATGATTACTATTCCCATTGTCGGCATCAACGGAACTAGATACTTGACGGTGGTTTCGTTTGACTCGTAAATCGTACTCCAAGCACAAGCTGGGGAATCAGGTGCAGTGACACATGCGGTTGCATTGACAAGTCCTGACGAATCTGCAACGATAAAAAATGCCCCGAAAATCATTGGCATGATTGTAAATGCGATACCGTATGTGATGACAAAGAGAATAAGGGATAATCCAAGATAAACTAGAGAACTCACAAACTAACGATACTTTAACGAGTAATTAACTTTTGATAATTAAAATAAAAAAGGAGTTGTAAGTTTCTGTCGAAAAATTTTTAATTTTTCTAAGAAAGCATACGAACAACTGTAAGAACAACTACTGCTGCTAATACAATTAGTGTGATGATTAACAAATTGTATCCAGCTTGACTTTGTGCGTTGTTGTTTTCACATTGTAGAGCCCATCCAGTTTGTGTTGCACCACTGGTGGTATTGTATCCTGTGATCTGTGAGCAGTCTGTTGCTGCGCCGCCGAGTATTAGTGTTCCAATACCCAACATGATAGCCACAGAAATGAAGGCTGCTACATATCCCATTAATGAATTGTCTGCCATTATGTTTTAGCGAGTCATTACCAAGTATATAATAATTCAACGGTTTGACAAAAGGTTCAAACTTTAACTACTCATGTTTTAACGGTGCGGTAAATCTGTTGTTATCGTTACACCCTTGGAGTAATTCATGGAGATGTAAATGCTGTTCTTCCGTCAAGTAACTGTGAGGTGTAACGTCATTTGGCACGTTAATGTCTTGCACATAGTTGCCAATTGTCTCACAGCTCCAATAGTCAAAGAACTCTAATGTTCCAGTAAGTGAGAACCATGCCAATAAAATTAAGGCACATGCCCCTGGAACAACTATCAGTCCTGAATACTTCCAGCGATAAAACTTTGTGAACTTGGAAACCGTCTTTGTTTTCATCGTTACGCCTTGGTTTGACTAAATAAGATATGCTTGAAGATACCAGTAATACCGACTGCTGCCAAGATTAATCCATACCCTATTACCATTTCTGGGAAAGCCCATGCACTAATTGGCAACATGACAATGCCTATAGCTAGCGGATAGATCACAGTTTGATACTTGATGTATGTTATGATAATTAAAACTGAGACAACTACCAAAGTAAAGTATCCACCCATTACCCACTCGAAAGGCATTAGCGTGGCCTTTAGAAAATTATCCTCAAACCCACAACTTTTCCACATGTTCAATCCTGACGTATAATCCATAAAACATGGCGTGGTTTCCGTAACATCAACTGTTGTCTGTGCATATGATGTTGGCGTAAACCCTGTAAGGAAAAGAGTAGTTGTCAATGCGATTGTAAAAATAATAAGTCCGATATTCATCATACTTGTTAATCAATCGTTATCTTTTATCTTTATCTTTGATACCATTTCTTTTTGGATAGTACGTCTAATCCCTCATCAGAGAGTTCATCACCCAACTCATTTCTCAAAGAGTCATTACCCTTGTGCAGTTCTTGATGTGCTTTGATTACCATGTCTTTATGCCCCTTGATGTAATCCATCAAACTGTTATTCAAAGAACCTTGAACTTCCAAACATTGTTCGCCAATCAATAACAATTCTTCTTCATCGTAATGCAGACCGATTTTCTTCATGGCCTCTTTTAACATCTTTATTCTAACATCCAGTGAAGCCTCAGAAAAGGGGGATACGCCATGAATGATATATTTTATCAGAATGATTTTCTTTTCTTTTGCAGTTAGTGGTGTCATGGTGTTACAACCTCAGATTGTAGTTCCACTCCGTCTAGCATCTTTTTCATGGTACTGGAAAGTTTGTTGTAATCGACTTCACCGTTATTGACGGCAATTTTCAATTCTTCGGGAGTATATTTTGCCTGAATTGCTGCATCAGAATAGTCATTTCCAGCACCTTGGGATACAAAGCCCTGTGTCGGTGACGGCAATCCTGACAAACCCTCGCCAATTGTACTCATTGAGTCAGTAAATTCAAACATACCGTCAAACATGCCTTGGTCCACAGCGTATGCCAATCCACCGATCATCATAATTCCCATCATGGCTATCACTGCAAGTTTCAAAATGTTTGTGGAACTTTTTACTGGCGAATTTGTCATGGCTTTTATCTCACTGTTTGCCCTGTGATACTGTTGGAGTAATCCCCCTAAGTATGATGGAGATGTTGCTATTAGATCATTGTGAATAAACTCTGTAATTTTCTTGACAGGTGTGACAATCTGTTCGATGTTTAGCTCGTCAAGATACTCTTTGATCTGTCTGATTTCGTTTGGAAACTCCCCGTCTTTCCTGGACACTACATCCAGTAATTCTGTAATGTTATGTGCCTCAAACTTTGCCTTTTCTCTTTTGGCAAACACTGAAAGAACCTTGTAAGCAGTTTTATCCAGTTTGGGTAGAGAATTTTTCTTTAACATCAGTTCAATTTCTTTAATTTCAGGTTTTAAAGATCCGTAATGTGATGTGTCATACTGTATGACTCTAAATGATTTTGTCAGTGTTTTGTAATGCGTAAGTACCCTTGCATCTTTAAGAGTAAATGCAAAAACAGTTCCGTCAAGATCCGCTAAAAAATAATTTCCAATGCTATGCTTAATCGGAACGTAATGTATTCTGTCCTCAGAGTCGGTAATTTCAGCAGTAATGTACTTGCTGGTTAATTGGTCACGCCCATTTAAAATTGCCAAATTAGCACATCCACAAAATACCGAGTTATTACTGAGTTAATAAGTTCTGCCCCCAACTCTAATGAGTAAGGGGGGTTGGTCTGCATAGTTTAGTTTGTGGATGTCAAAAACTCTACAGCCAATGAGAATCAAGAATCATACAATTAAAAGCTTCAACGGTTTTTTATCTGTCTGCCTTTAGAATTGTAAGTTGCAAATCTTCCAGACAAATACGATTGTTTTTTAACTGCACCGTCACCATACTGGTAAACGGTTTTCTCAGTGTTCTGTGAAAAGGATTTGGTTTCTTTTCTAGGACCACGTTTGTGCTTTACTAATTTTTTATACGCCATGATACCTTTTTTTACTGCAATAAGAACAACTGCTGCCTTTGTATGTTTTGCCACATTTAATGCAGAATTTTTTACCACTCATCTTGAGTTTTCTCCCAAATACTTTTTTTACTTCTGAGTGGTACTTTTTTCTTTATACTCAAAATAATTTACCTCTTTTCTTTTTAGCCTGTTTAACAACATGAATATCCCATTTTGGTGCTTTGACCTTGTGCATAACTTGTTATTTAATTGGTAATATTTATGATTTAGACTCTTTTTTCTTTTTCTTAATATAGGAACTGAATGAGCCATGAAAGTCATTATCATCCCTGTACTCCTTTCCAAGCAATCTTTCTTTTTGATACCGAGTTAAAGTGATCCTAATCTTTACCTTTCCCACAAACGTTATTTACTCGGTAATTAATTAAATCTTTGGTGGATGTGCGTGGGGCAAAACGATGAAATTCTTAGTGGCTTAGTTAAAGGGGTAATCACATCATGTCAAACTAACAAGATAGTTGAAACTAAAAACGGCGATCTAGTCAACGAACAGATACTAAACGACAATGCTTTTTGGACCAAAATGCACTCTGTTGCTTCAAACACTTTTGGTCATACGGTTTACGAACTAAACGAGTGGGAACGAACTGGTAACGATGCCCCTCGTAACATGTGTTCAGAACGTGCAGAAGATATAATGAGAGATGTTTTTGACATTGGACAGTCAATGAGAAGGGCTATCGATGCGAAATCTTCTGAAAGTATTGGCGTAAACAGACAGACTCAGAATACGACTATCCTTGGCATGATGGGTAAGAACAAACAAGAACGTGTCATCACATTCAAGGATCAAGCCAAGAAATCATTGTTCAGTTCATTCATGGGTAAGGAATCAGACAGGGCTGCGGATGAAGAATAATGGATTTCAATCAACACAGATCCCAAATAACGTATGAAGAAGATATGGAATGTAAGCACGAAACTTGTGAGTGGCAAAACGTTGGCCAATGCGGATACTGTGACGAACACTGCGAGTGTGGCGAGGGATCACAACTTGTTTAATTTTATAAAGTATTTTCAATGTTGTTGGGAAATATTCAAAGAGGATTTTAAAGATGAAAAAAATAATGCAGTGAGGAAAAACGGTCTTGAATAACCTAGGCATCTTTGGAATAATTGGATTTATCTTAATGGGATTTTCGGCAGGGTGGCTAGGTCTTGCCACAGTTATTGGAATACCAGGTGGCACAGACATTGGCACAGTTGGAGTGGTATTATTTGGTCTTGGATTGGCAATTGTTATCTATCTTTTATCCAAACTCAAATCAATTGAGGTTGCAGTTGTGGATGAAGAATGACTATTGTAGAAGATTTAATTATATTATATGAAAAATATATCGATGATATATTATCACAAAATCAAGAAAAAAATACTAACGAAGTTCTTAAGAAAGCACATAGCCTTAGTGATACTGTGCTAGGTCAGTTACATGATGAATTGGAATTTAATGAGTATAAAGAATGACTCGTTGCATGAGATGTGGCATGGGGGAGAGAGCTGGTGGACACGACTGGAAAACTGGAATATCAAAAAGAACAAACCCACCTCACAAGTTTGAAAACAACAACCTACCTGACGACAAGAATGAGTTTGGATTTAAGGACAAGTTCGTATCAAACAAACATGCCAAGGAGAGATTGTAATGAGTCGATGGGATGAGGAAGATAACAAACCTAAAGGTTCTACAAGTTTTTTGTTTACTAGAAACAGAATGTTATTGTTGACTGGTGGTTGGTGTGGCATTGGCTTTTTGTTTGGATTCCTTGTATTTTCGGTATAATTTTACACCAGTAAATGACAAAGCACCTATAGCAATAGGGAAAAATATCATTGAAGCATCGACAAAGCACATAACATAATGAGATTATAACGAGTAAATAAAGTTTAGACTACTTCCTGAGCCATTCCCATTCAGGTCTTTCCTCATAGTCAGTATCTTCCAACATCCTGAAACTCTAAACGCTTTTTCTTTAATGAAGTTTTTGGTCGGCTTCTCAACTTTTCATTACATCCTATGCCCTTTCCGTCAACGCAACGAGTGATGCTGGGATATTTTTTCTTGCTTGGCTTGTCACCACAGGTTGTACACAGGTATGCTTTTAGATAGTTATGTCCAGGCAAAATGTTCTCCTATGTACTGTACTACTGGAACTGTAACTGCATTACCGCACATCTTGTATCGCTGTGTATCTGAAAGTATGTTTCCGTCAACATCATACTTTGTCCAGTTGTCTGGGAATCCCTGCAACCGTTCACACTCCAACGGTGTCAATCTTCTTATATTCATTCCATCCTTAATTCCAAAATCCCCAGAAGTTCCCAAACACCATGTTTCTTTGCGGTCCTGAACTCTTTGTTTTGTGTTTGAGTTTTTGTTTGTCAGCATTACAAAGGTTCGTTGAGCATGGTTGTCCATTCCCTTCCAATAGTTCGCATCGATGTTGCTTGAGATTTCTTTTTCCTTTAGTTTGCCATGATCATTTACAACTGCCACATTTGTTCTGCTTCCTGAACCCCCACCTGATAATATTGTTGAGGATATTCCGTCAGGGGAAAGCACTGCATTGTTTGGATTGTCAGTCAGCATGGCCACTTTTTTAATCGCATAAAGTCCTGTCTTGCTTCCCATGCCACCACTGTTTGCCCTCAAAGAACGTGCCAGTCCGTCAGGGTGATAAATTCTTCCAGTGTCATGTGGAGTTTTGTTCAACTGCTTCAAGTTGTTTTCTCCACCAGTTTTCTCGTCATAGTTTCCGAGAGGAAATATTTGCTGTCCACCTGTTCCTCTAAGATGTCCGACAATGAAGATACGTTCCCTGTTTTGTGGAACGAAATATTTTGAGTTAAGCACTTGCCATTGGACATCGTACCCAATTTCATCAAGGGTTGAGATGATTGTATGGAGTGTTTTCCCTTTGTCGTGAGATAAAAGCCCCTTGACGTTCTCAAGTAGTAAATAGCGTGGGCGTTTTTCCTTAGCAATCCTAGCGATTTCAAAAAAGAGTGAGCCTCTAGTATCATCGAATCCTCGTCTTTTTCCAGCAATTGAAAAAGATTGACATGGAAATCCTGCGGCAAGGATGTCAAAGTCGGGGATTTCTTTTGGCTTGACGGTTGTTGCGTTTTCCCAGATTCTAACCCCTGGGAACTGTTTGGCATAAACTGATCTAGCGTACTTGTCAATCTCGCAAGCCCCCACAATGATATGACCTAGATTTCTCATGGCCAAGTCGAATCCACCTATACCTGAAAACAGTGAGAAACATTTCAAGTAAAAATCTCCAAGGATTCATTCCTGTATTGATCCAGCCTTTTGTTTGCAATTCCAATATATTCCTCGTTTAACTCAATGCCACACCATTTCAATCCAAGTTGTTCTGCTGCAACACCAACTGTACCACTTCCAAAGAACGGATCTAAGACTATCCCATCTTTAGGACACGCACACTTGAGAATCTTTGTTGGCAAGTCAACTGGAAACGTTGCAAAGTGTGCTTCTGGGAACGGTCTTGGGTTTATGAAAAATACGTCACCTGGATTCTTTCCTTTTGGATCGTTAATTTTTTCTGCATTTTTTGGATACAGAGTTGTCATTTGATCATCAAAGGTGTTATCAAAATTTAGAATACCTTTTACCTTAATCCAATCCTCTCTTGTTGGAAAAGAGCCATTTTTTTCAAACCAATGATGTGGGGTGTAATTGTCAAAAATTTCCTCTAATCTGTCAACGGTAATTTTTGAAACATTTTTTGCATTGTTTAAAAATTTCCTTATTTCATCATGTGACGGTAAATTCCTGAAATATATTATTCCATCTCTTTCAACAACTGCGTAAGGCTTTGACTTGTCATAAATTACACCAACTGATTCCCAATCAGCCTTTCCCTCTTTTCTATTCCTGTGTATTCCATGAGGGGATTGTCCACCGACATTGAGCATTTTTCTTTCCCCCTTGGAATTATGATTAGCAATTTCATCCTCAGTTGCAGAAAATAAACTCCCATACTTTCCCTTTGGAGAATCCCTAACCCTGACGTTAAACGGTTTTGACTCTGTTAATGTTTTTTCCCTTACAGCATCCAAGTCAAAATAATACTTTTGTTGTTTTGCAAAAAAGAAGATACTCTCCCATTTGTTTGCGAATCTATCCTTTACACTGCTTGGCATGGCATTTGCCTTGTACCAGGGGATGTGGTTTCGGGCTATCCATCCATCATCAATGCAGTTGATGTAGAATCTTTCAGGGATTCCATATCGAGATTTACCTGAATTATACCCATAGGTATCACCAAGATTAATCCAACAAGTTCCAGTGTTCTTTAAGACTCGTTTTAACTGGACCATAATATCATTCATGATTTTCAGATAATCTCTAAAGTCAATCTCTAATCCTAATTGCCCCTCTACTCCATAATCCCTTAATCCCCAATACGGTGGTGATGATATGATACAGTCAATGGATTCAGAATCCATTTCTGCTAACTTTTCAAGTACATCGCCTTGGAAAATTGTCCGATTCATCCCGTAATCCTCACAAGAAAAAGACAGTTAGGACAGGTTAGCAGATTCTTTGTTCTATGCTCGACTAATTCAAGTCGAATATCACAGAATCCACAGAGCATTTTCACACCTGACTCCCAGAAAAAGAAATTGTGTTTTCCAATTCTCTGTGTGTAACGTACAAACAAACGATTTGTGTTTTTTTAAAATATGTTTTCAGTAAAAAAGGGCTATGAAAGATACAAACGTACAAACTGAGGGCATTGTCGTACATCGTATGTTTGTACATTTGTAGGGGAGAATAGGAAACTGAAAAACTTTCATTCAATGTAAACTCTCTCCCTGTGTTTTGCAGTTCTTGGTGTGATTCTTAGTATATTATTACATTCAGTACAGCGATGCACATTTTTTTCAAGAATCTTGTCAAATTTTCTAATCATTCCATCCTTGTGTTTTGAAACATGGATACACATTTTGTATTTCTTGTAACTTGGAAATGCCATTATTGTTCATCCCCCGTACCTTTGCACTTTTGACATCGATGGAATCGCTTAGTCAATTTTTACCTGTTCCTCTTTTTCTTTAGGTTCTGATCTAACAGGGGCTTCCTCAATGTTTGAGATGATATTGTTTCTAACTGCATATCCCAAATTTTTGAGAGTCTTTGCCATTTGTTCGATTGAAATTCTTTGCTGATATTTTTCTTGGAAGTTTTTTACAATTTTCATGACGGATATTTCGTTAACCGTATCGGATAGCTGGTAGAATTTGTTCAAAAATGCAATTTCAGGCGATGCAGTTTCTTCCCATTCAGTTTGTACTGTTTCTTTATCCTCGTACTGACACTCTGAATCATCAAAGTTTAAAATCCATGATACGATTTTCTCGCCTTCCTCTGAAACTATTTTTTCTGAGAATGTTGGATCTTCCTTGTGTGCAGTTTTTCGTATGTTATGAATCAGTGAAAGTCGTCTTGTGTACATGGCATCCTGTTCAAACTCTGGAATTTTTGCCAAGTAGTTTCCAGAAGCCCAGATTTTTAACTTGTTGTCAAAGGTTACGGAATCCTTCATGAATCCCCTTTCTGTTTTCTTTTGCTCGCCTGTGAGTGTCTTGAGTGTTGTAAAGTCCTTCCACTCTCTTGGTAGGTCCTGGAATACCAGCAACCTCATACCCATGATCTTTGCACGAATGAACTTATCTTCCAAGAACTGATTCAACTCGACAGAAAGTGCGTAGTTGTTACCGAGTGTCTCAACGAGTATTAAAAGAGGTGTCGATTTGCCGACTCCTGAACTCCCATAAAGAACGGAGATTTTAGGATCAAGATAGTTGATAAATATTGAACGCAACCCTGCCTTGATTCTAGGCATTTCATGGACAGGCGTATCGTCAAAGAGTACCTTCATGAACTTTGTCGGTTCGTTCTCTGCACACTTTGGAAGATAGTTGTAATCTCTGAAACCCATGTCAGCCAGTTCCTCGGTTTCAATCAGTTCCAGTTTTGTCTTGTCCAGGATTCCGTTTTTGAACACGATGTAGTTTTTGTTTGTCGGTGGGATTTCCTCGGAATATCCCTTGAGCTTGAACAGCACATCGTTGTATTGTGTCTGTGTCATTTCTGGATGAAGTCGCAGCATCTCACGAACCAATGTGTGATTGATCAGTTCCAGAAATCCATCCTTGTTTTCAAAGATTTCATCTGTGTCAACATCGGAGTAGATGTTTCTTTCACTTACAATTTTTCTTGCAATATTTTCAGGTTTGGATTTATCATCTTTTTCAGGTCTGCCTGTCTTTGTCACCTGATTCTTGGAATATACTTCCGTAATTTTTGCCTCGATGTTTTCCCAAGGCCTGTTTGAAAAGTGATCACTTGTGGTCCACTTATGATAGACCACTTTGATTCTATCCCTTGCTTCCTCAATTGATAGTCCGTCAGTATTACAGGCGATTGCTGCTTGATGGAAATAATCATTTGATGATCCTTTTGTCGGAAGCCCACCCTCTCTAAATCTATCTCTAAAATTTTGATAACTGGAATTGTTATTTTTCTTTCTTGACTCGACCTTTAGTTTCTCACATATCGTATCAACAAAGTCATGGAAATCCCTGCCATCCCCACTCCATATCTTGTCACTTCCTTTGTTGTTGTATGTCAGTTCCCTATCATCAGTGTCAATAATCATAGACTCTGCACCTACGCAGTAGTGATCATATCCCTGAATCTCGACAATCTTTTTGGATTGAATCTCATAGTCAAACAGTTCAATCTTTGAAACAGCCCCACCCAAGTCAACGACTGGCATGTGCCATCCATGAGGTGACTCTATCATCATGAATCCCTCTTTGATCATAAACTCTGCAAACTTTCTGTAATGTTCCTTGTTGTCCAAATCAACTATGCAGTTTCCAGAACCAGCGGTAGGAAGTATCCCATAGTTTTCCTCGTCTTTAATTGTCTGATTGGGTACTGTCTTTGATGCCTTGTATCTAAAGTCGGCAATCTTTTGGCCTGCTGGAATCGGAAAGCAGTTGAACTTTGCGTTTCTAAACAGTTCGATGTAATGGTTTTTCTTTTCCATATCCATCATACGTCAAATCCCTCAAAGGTTGTTTGAACCTGGCTTCGCTTCTTTTGTTCAAAAAATTCCAGTTCCAAATACTGATTGTACAGTTCATCATCCAACTGGTCAATCTTGTATTCCAGTTCGGCACACTTTGCCTTTCTTCTGTTGATGATTTCATCAAGCGGTGTCAATAGTCCAAAGCCCCCTTCATGCTTCCAGGACCGCACTCGCTTCCGCAAGTGTTGACTGACATTTTGTCAATGTGTTTTACCTCATCCTCGTCAAAGAAAGTTTTCAAAAGTTGCTGGTGTCTTACATCATCAAAGTCCTGTGACTCTCCCCATTTAGGATATTTTTTTGCTTCCTTAGTTCCGAATCTTTTTATGCCATCTGTAATCCATTCGATGAACTCAAATCGTTTTGGATCAATTTCCTTTAGCAGTTGTGCTTCTCCACGTTGAGCAAAAGAACCGCACATACATTCCCCTGAAAATCCGAGTGTTTCGTAACTTGGGGCTTTGGTCAATCCATTCTTGATAAAGTATTCATAGACTTGCTCAGTTGATTCGTAGAATAACGGATTGACAAACCACAAGTCAGATTCCTGGGTTACAGGTGAGTTGTAACTTCCCAACCTTCTTACTGATTCCCACTTTCTTACACCGCCAACTATTGCTGGGTGTTTGTCTTTGAACTGTGGTTCTTGAATGAATTTCTTCATTGTATTGTATTTGAGAATTTTCATAATGGATGAGTGCATATTAGCCCCTGGAAAACCAAACTGCAAACAGTATGCAACATAAGCATAGGCCAAAGGTGTAGGCTCACGAATGAAAAGTTTGACACCCATTTCCTTGCACTGTTTTATTACAAATTCCTCAGTGGAATAGACACCAGTGTTGGTTCGTAGGTGTAATACTCCATAGAGTTTACCCATTTGATGTAACTTGTGTAATACTTTACCCGAATCTTT
>TARA_B110000438_G_scaffold83134_1_pt1 | contig 11580 bp, 8 predicted proteins | sample TARA_B110000438 | Tara Oceans TARA_B110000438 (sample SAMEA4398413) | marine metagenome | biome: Polar Biome; feature: [MES] marine water layer (ENVO:01000295) within the mesopelagic zone...; material: water (ENVO:00002006), including particulate matter (ENVO:01000060) such as......
GTTTCCAGCCAAGCTAATGACAATCAAAAAATAATTCTCCCTATTGAAAACCCACTCTCCCCTGAGGGACATTTGGTAATCCTAAAAGGCAATATAAGTCCGGAGGGCTCCGTGGCAAAAGTTTCTGGAATCAAAACTCGTCGAATTGAGGGCCCGGCACGCGTTTTTAATTCGGAAGAGGAATGCCTGGAAGCGGTCATTAATGATCAAATTGTTGAAGGAGACATTGTAGTTATTCGCTATGAAGGCCCTAAAGGCGGCCCAGGCATGAGGGAAATGCTCGCACCCACATCAGCACTTGTCGGTAAAGGGCTTGGAGAAAAGGTCGGACTCATTACTGATGGCAGGTTTTCTGGAGGGACTCACGGGCTCGTTGTCGGTCACGTAGCACCAGAAGCACAGGTAGGTGGAGTTATCGGATTGATTGAAGAAGGAGATCAGATAGTTATAGATATCGAAAATCGATTACTTGATGCAATACTTACTGATGAAGAAATTAAACTTCGAAAAGAAAAATGGAAACCACTTGCACCAAAATACCAGAAAGGAGTTTTAGCAAAATACGAGAAACTAGTCTCCTCTGCATCTATTGGCGCGATTACCGATGAGTGAAACACCAAGACTTCCTCAACGTCTCCTTCATGACGATGGAAAGTTTAATCTTTACTATCTTAATGAAATATATAAAACCCTTGCATACAAAGCCTCCATTAAGTTTTCAATAGAACTAAAAGAAGAACTTTCTATTACTGCTGGTATATGGGGCGGGCAATATCTAATCGCAGATAAAGAAGGAAAGGCAAGAACTAACATTGTTCGCTTGTATTGCCTTGTCAACCTTCCGCAAAATACTCTCCTTGATAAAAAGGAAAACTTTGAAGATTTAATGATCTTCTATCACCAAAGTGTAACCAATGCATTCTCAAACTATGGTCTAAATTTTAATGACCCGCGATGGGGTGAATCCATCCCATATACAAATAAAAAACGTCCTACAACCGTACTTCAAATGTGGGAAAAAAATAATAAATTAAAATTTTTTAGAGCTTTTTATGTTTGGAATAATAAACCATGGGTAGACTCTGTCATCTACGACACGATTCGAAATATAAAAGTTGTCAAAGAATTACTAAATATAGATAAACGTCCTGTTAAAAGACCAACTGAAGAATATAAGTTTCTTCTCCAAGATATTCTAATTATTTTCTATACACTATTCGATGCCCTAACGACAGACTTCCATGAACACGCGGATCCAATAATGAAAGATTTGCTGCAAAAGTTTCTTGCTGGATTAAAGGACCCCGAAGTAATAGAAGAAGAATATTTAAATATTTATTCTAACGGTATTGTATACGGGCTAGAAGAAGCTTTAGAGGGGCCTTACAAAAAAGCAGGATTAGATATTAAAAATATCGAAAACTGGCCGGTAGAGAAAATTAATTGGGTGCCTCAAGAGCTAAAAGAAAACGTTGGCCGTTCACTCACAGACAGATTTAGTAATTTCAAAAATAATCTTGAAAATAACAGCAGCTGAATTCTCATCTCGCTCTATATTCAGAGATATCTATAATCGAAGAAGTATCCAATTTGAAATACCCTTTTGACCATTGCGTTCACCGTTACCACCATTCCATACGGCGATAGCCATAGCTATTGGATATTTAAATTGAATGTCTGCGTTATCTGAGTTCACTAAACTTCTCTTGAATACTACACGCCAAGTTTTATCCCGCCATGTACCACGTCCCAAAACATCTTGCTCTTCCTGAGTGGTAAGAGTACTGTAACCAGCCGCCGTTAAATCCTCAACTGACGATGGACGATCATTACCAAAAGCAGACATTTTTAAGTTTCTATCGCTACTCCGAGACTTCGTATTTAAGGATTTTTCCCAAATAGCCCGCCACTGCCAAATATTTACAATTTCGTTCTCACTTCCCATTGTAATCAAAGGAACTTCCTTATCTGGAGACAGAGGAAACATAATTGCGGCTTGATCTGTATGAGTAGCAGACACTTCAATTTTATTCTCCAGAGTTGCATCGTCCCACTCTAATAAAAGAGCAATTTCTGAGTTATTTTGAACCGCAGACAATTTGACTGATTTAGTTGAAGGATCTGGCCATTTAGGATTTGTTATCATTTGGGGACCCAACTCAATAGATATTGGTTTAATGCGATCAGAGTCTGTCCAAAAAGGATCATTTGGATCCAATGGTATCTCGCTTGAGATATCAACGACATCTACAGCTAATTCACACTCACCCGTCTCAATGCAATACTCCATTGAGCCCGAACCACAGCCTAAGCTAAGCAACACAAACATAACCAATAATGCCAAAACGGGAAAAGAACAAAAGACTAAGCTTATTGATTGTTTCATAACAATATAGTCTCAGGAAAAATAAAAGATAAAAGGTGTTAGAAGTTGTGAACTAATTCTTGCAGACGAGTTTTTAGTTCAGGGGTATAAGGACCAACAAGAACAAAGTTTAGTTTTTCGGGAACAAAAATATCTCGCGCTACCTTAAGAATATCATGTGGTGTGATTTGGGAAATTTTTTCTCGCTCTTCTTCTAAAGTAAACTCAGCCGAGTAAAGGTGACAAAATCCATGACGGATAATTTGTCTGTATGGATCATCTAATTCATAGTCTAGGTCATATCCATAACGTTTTTTAACCAACCCTAACTCATCTTCACTAACACCAGTTAAAACAAATTTTTCAATTTCATCAAAAAGAATTTCTGCAACCTCAACAACTTTCTCGGCACGGACAGACACATCAAAGTCAATGGTACCTGTATCAGGCAAACTGGTTGTGCGGCATTCAACTGAATAAACCAACCCCTTCTCTTCTCGTAAAATTTTTTGCAATCTGGAAGTTACTCCATCATCAAACAAGCGAGAAATCAAAGTAGCAATATAATAGTCCTGATGGTTATACGAGACTCCTCTAAAACATATCTGCAGTTGAATTTGGCTATCGGAGTCATGTTGAAACAAGAGCGCTGGTTCGGTTTGAGTTTCACTTAAAGGCTTATCAAAATGATTCGCCATAATAGAATCATTCCCAGCTAGTTTTGAAAAATATTTTTTGGCGCAGTCAAAAAAAACCTTATGTTCAACACATCCAGCCACTACCAAAATCATGTTTTCTGGAGTATAAAACTGCGCATAATGGGTCTTTAAATCTTCTACCCGTATATTTTTGATACTTTCCTCTGTACCAATTGTAGGACGAGCTAAAGCATCCTCCGGATACAAAAGCTTGCAAGCAAGATTATTTATATCAACATCAATTCCTTTTTCATTTAAGTCTTCTAAACATTCCTCAAGAATAATTCCACGTTCAAGTTCAATCTCCGGAAAAGTGGGATCTGAAAAAAATTCGGAAAATAAATCCATTGCTCTGTTTAAATTTGAAATATGTGGACTAAAACCATAATATGTGTGATCACTCATAGTAGAAGCCCTAAGATCCCGACCTATAAGTTCAAATTCTCGATTGAGCAAGTATGAATTTGGGAATGTCGAATTACCTCTAAATAGCATATGTTCAATAAAGTGAGAAATCCCGTTATTTGTCATATGTTCAAACCTCAAGCCAGAACGAACAAACATAGCCAATTCAATGCTGTGTATATGAGGTTGTTCAACTACAACCACAGTCAATCCATTGACCAAGGTATCCTTAAAAACCCTAACTTTTTCTTTATTTTCTTGAATTGCTAAATTCATATTCAAAATCAAATATTTAAATTAAACAATGGTAAAATTATTGATTCTCAAAGTACGTTAAACCGTCTAATAAAAAATTAGGGAAAAGTTCATTACTCAAATTGTATTGATATCCAAACATTATGACAGAGTTACTCAAATCTTATTGAATCTTCCCCAAGAACCATCTCTATTTCCTGAATAATCTCATCACAGGGCTTAATCTTAAGGTTTTCACCAACGGATAGTTTTCTTATTTTATTATCGGGGAACAAAAATTCTAGAAAAACTTTATTTTCACCTTTGTGCTTTTCAAAAATTTCTTTAATTGAAATTAATATATCTTTTTCTAGTCCCGGCGTTCGAAAACGTATATGAACCTTTCCTTGCCAATGATCTTTTGCTTCTTTTAAAAGACAAACTTTTTTAGCAATCACTTTGGGTTGGTTACCATCTGAATCTATCGCACCTTGAACCAGAATTGGCTCATCATCGGATAAAATATTTTCGATGGACGCGTAAATTTCAGGCCACAAAATGACCTCTATCGACCCTCTTAAATCCTCCAAGGTAACAATAGCCATTTTGTCACCCTTTTTCGTGATCTTAGGTAAAATTTTACTTGGGATTCCTGCAATGCTTACATCAATACCCGTATTAGCTTCGAGAATACTTGCCGAAGATGAATCTGCAAACCATGCTAGTTCGTTTGTAAATTGTTCGAGTGGGTGACCTGAAACATAAAACCCTATAGTTTCCTTTTCGTACTTCAAGCGCTCTTGATCACTCCAGTCTTTGATCATACTTGCATTTGATATTTCCTCTTTTTCACCCTCAAATACTTCGAACATACTGCTCTGTCCCAGCTCATGGTCTCTTTGTTTTGCTTGTCCCATTTCTATTGCATATGGGATATCTTCAATCATTGCGGCGCGGTTTTGGCTTAATGAATCACAAGCACCACTTTTAACAAGACTTTCTACCACTCGCTTATTGACAAGGCGCAAGTCAACATTCTCGCACAACTCTCTTAACGAAGAAAACCGCCCTTTCTTCCCCCGAGCTTGAATAATAGAATCAATAGCACTCGATCCGACATTTTTTATCGCTCCTAGCCCAAAGATCAAGCGATCGTCTGCGATAGTGAAATCTTTCATGCTCTCACTCACCTCAGGTGGCGTAACCTTAATTTTCATGTCACGACAATCATTAATATATCGAATAACCTTATCTGTATTATCCATGTCAGCCGTAATAAGCGCTCCAAAAAACTGGAGAGGGTAATGAGTCTTTAGGTAAGCCGTTTGATATGAAACCAGAGCATACGCAGTGCTATGAGATTTATTAAATCCATACCCTGCAAACTTTTCCATCAGATCAAATACCTTTGTTGCTTTTTTAATATCAATATTTTTTTTCTCAGCACCTGCAATAAATTTTTCTCTCTGAGCCTCCATTTCCTCGGGTTTTTTTTTCCCCATCGCTCGTCGCAAAAGATCAGCATCGCCAAGACTAAACCCAGCTAAAATACTTGCAATTCGCATCACCTGTTCTTGGTATAGAATAACTCCATGCGTTTCTTTGAGCACATCTTTTAATTGGGGTAGTTCATATTTCTCCTCAAGTTTCCCATGTTTTCGCTTAATATAATCGTCCACCATTCCACTCTCTAATGGACCGGGTCTATAAAGAGCAAGAAGCGCAATGATATCTTCAAAACAATCGGGCTTCATTTTTTTGAGCAAATCCCGCATACCGGAGCTCTCAAGTTGAAAAACACCGAGAGTTCGAGTACTGCAAAGTAGTTTATAGGTCTCTGAGTCGACCATCGGAATTGCTGAGATGTTCAGATCCACTTCTAGTGATTCTTTTATAAGGCGGAGAGCATTATCTATTACGGTAAGAGTTTTAAGACCCAGAAAGTCCATTTTTAGCAGGCCTAGCTTTTCCACGCCTTCCATAGAATACTGGGTTACTACTTCATCCTGTTCTCCCTTACCTTTACTTGGAAATTTATATAAGGGAAGAAAGTTTGTCAAAGGTTTTGATGAAATAACAACACCCGCTGCATGAGTGGAGCAGTGTCTATGCAATCCTTCTAAGTTTAAAGCGATATCAAGAAGCTCTGTCACTTTTTCACTATCTTTTTTCATACGCTCAAAGCGTAGTTCTTCTTTAAAAGCGTCCTTGAGACATATATTTAACCGGTCAGGAACTAACTTCGCTATTTTATCAACTTCCCCATAAGGCATATCCAGGACACGACCTACATCTCTGAGGACTCCCTTGGCTTTCATACTACCAAACGTAATTATCTGAGATACGTTCTGACTGCCACCATATTTTTTACTAACATATTTAATGACATCGTCACGCTTGTTCATACAGAAATCAATATCGATATCAGGCATACTGACTCGCTCAGGATTTAAAAATCGTTCAAAAAGAAGATCGTATCTAAGTGGATCAATATCTGTAATGCGTAGAGAATAAGCAACCAGACTTCCTGCAGCAGAACCGCGACCAGGACCTACCGGAATACCATTTTTGCGAGCGTAATCTATAAAATCCCACACAATTAAAAAATAGCCAGGATATCCCATCCTTTCAATAATACTAAGCTCATCTTGCAACCTTTTTCTATAAAGTGATTGCTCGTATGTTATTCCAAGTTTGTTCATCTCCTGAAATCGTTCCCCTAGTCCTTTATTCGTCTGCTCCACCAAGTACGATTCAAGAGTGTAGGTTTCTGGAACGGGGTAATCTGGAAAGTTAAGCTTATCAAAATCCATTTCCAATTCGCAACGCTCTGAGATCTTTAAAGTATTTTCTATCGCTTGCGGAATATCTCTAAATAACTCCGCCATTTCCTCAGGAGATTTAAAATAGTACTCATCAGAAGGGTAACGCATACGGTGCTGGTCGCTCATTGTCTTACCAGTCTGCAGACATAGAAGAATTTCATGAGCATCAAAATCTTCACGATCCAAGTAATGACAATTATTTGTTGCAACCAGAGGTAAGGAAAGCTTATTCCCAATCTTAACTAGCTCATTATTAATTTTTTCTTGATACTCCATTTTATGATTCTGGAGTTCGAGAAAAAAATTCTCTGGGCCCATGATATCTCTGTATTGATCGGCAACTTTTATCGCGCGTGGTATATTTTCTTTATTAACATTATAAGCAACCTCGCCGCGGCCACATGAACTCAGAGCAATTAAGCCCTCTGCATGTTCAGACAACAGTTCTTTATCAATACGAGGTTTATAATAAAAACCCTCCATATATCCAAGCGTTACCAGCTTAAGAAGATTTTTGTATCCTTTTTCATTTTGGGCTAAAAGGATGAGATGGTAAGACGCATCTCTAAGGTCATGTTTGTCTTTTTTATCATGACGGCTCTCAGGAGCCACGTAAACCTCACAACCGATGATAGGTTTTAACCCATATTTTTTTGCTCCAGTATAAAAGTCTACGGCACCAAACATGTTGCCATGATCCGTCATGGCAACAGCTGGCATCTTGAACTCTGCCGCACGCTTGAATAGAGCTTCATGCCTCAAAGAGGAATCGAGCAAACTAAAAGAAGTGTGTAAATGAAGATGAACAAAATTAGACGGCTTCATCGATTCTTTGTAAAAGTGAATTGAGTTACAGTTTTAATTGAGAATTTTATTTAAAGAAACATACTCCATATCAAGAGCATTCGCCACTGCAGGATGTGTTATCTGACCATTGAATACATTTAACCCTTTCGCTAGCGCGGGATTCTCTTGAAATGCCTTATTAAACCCCTTTCGAGCTAATTCTGAAGCATAAGGAAAAGTTGCGTTAGTCAACGCAAATGTTGAGGTACGCGCTACCGCGCCAGGCATATTAGCTACGCAATAGTGCACAACATTATCCACTATATAGATAGGATCGCTATGGGTCGTAGGATGAGAGGTTTCTATCACTCCCCCCTGATCAATTCCAACATCAACAATTACGGAACCTGGCATCATCAATGAGAGCATTTCTCGGGTAATGAGCTTGGGCGCTCGTGCTCCAGGAATAAGAATCGCCCCAACAACCAAATCAGCTGTACGCAATGATTCAATAAGGTTCACACGGTTTGACATCAGAGTTTTTAAACGTCCTCCATAAATATCATCTAAATAACGCAACCGGTTTAAATTAACATCCAATAATGTCACAGAAGCTCCAGTACCTATTGCCATTTTAGCGGCATTAGCACCCACAACTCCACCTCCAATAATTACTACATGTCCGGGGTCGACACCCGGGACGCCACCAAGAAGAATGCCCCGCCCTTTATTCTCTCTTTCAAGGTACTTTGAACCTTCGTGAATTGACATCCTTCCGGCAACCTCACTCATCGGAACCAACAAAGGAAGCGAATTATCTGGCAATTGAACAGTCTCGTAAGCTATACACGTCACTTTACGCTCGAGAAGGGCACGAGCTAAATCAGGTGTAGGAGCTAAATGAAGATATGTATAAAGAATTTGACCTTCTCTCAAAAGATCGAACTCCTCTGGCAAAGGCTCCTTAACCTTGATAATCATTTCTGAGCGAGAAAAAATATCATTCCTCTCCGTGATGTGTGCTCCATGCTCTTCATATAACTTATTTGGTAGTCCACTCCCCTCTCCCGCTTCATCTTCAACCAGAACTATATGCCCATCAGCGGTCAGATCATGCACACCTGCCGGGGTCAACGAGACACGGTATTCATCTTCTTTAATCTCTTTAGGAACTCCGATAATCATGAGATTCTCCAGAAAAAAACATTTTTCATTTACACCAACACGTTTATACTAATTTCATTTCCAATAGTTTTGCACTGTAGGATATGCCTATAGCATCTATCCTTTATACCCAATATAACACTCTCTTACACGACAATAATTAGTATTATTATCCACACAACACTGTTTGTAATTTATGTGAAAATTATATAGATTAGTAGTTGGTAGTTATCTATTTATTATCAAAGAAAGTGTTCTTATTTGAAAACAAAAGCCAAATCTAAATTGGAGGAATGCATACTCGTTCATCTTACTCCAGAGGGTGACCTGCTGGACCTAGAGAATAAAAATGTTACTCCTGAACATATGCGTCTTTTGTGTCAGGCGGGAGACACACTAAACGGAGTTAAGCAGCTTTATCTGAGCGATAACAGATTAGGCGATGCTGAAATTGAATGTTTATCTAAAAGCCGTTGCTTTCCAAACCTGGAAAAACTATTTTTAAACCAGAACAAGATAAGTAATGCCGGAGCAAAAGCATTAGCAGAATCAAAGTTTGTTCAAAATATTAGTTATCTCGTCTTAGAGGCTAATCAAATAGGAGTTAATGGAGTTCAATCAATTGCTACGTCATTAAATTTTCAAAATTTAGAAACCCTATTTCTAGACTCAAATCCTATCGGACCTCAAGGAGCTGAGGCGCTAGCAAGGTCGACATGTTTATCTTCTCTTTCCGCTCTTCACTTGGATAGCACAGGGATAGGAGATCAGGGCGTTAAGGCAATTGCCACATCACTGATGTCAGCCAAACTTAAAAAACTTTACTTGTGCTCAAATAAAATAGGTGATGAAGGAGCGATTGCACTGTCTCAATCACCTAATTTGAGTCATTTAACTTGTTTAAGTATTTGGAGAAATGAAATAAGAGATGCTGGTGGTAAAGCTATAGCTGAATCAATTTATTTCTTAAACTTAGAACGGTTATACATGAGCCTAAATCTGATCGATAAACCGATCCGCAAGGTGATTCGTAGTTCAGACCTTGCTTCCAGATTAAAAACTTTGGTTATGGACTAAAAGTGGCAAAACAAACAGGAGATTGCTAGTGAACTATAAATTTACCTACTCAAAGCTTTTTAACGTGGTTTTTCATGTCGGTGTAATATTCAACATACTGCTAGTAATATGGCTATATCTTTTATTTTTTGAAATAATCTAAGTAAATTCCACCTCATTTTAAAAGAATAAATTTTCATTTCGCTTAGAGGGATTTACTTGCTCCTGAGACTGCTCAACCTTGGCTTTAACCAAAGTGTCTGTATTTCGCCACAAAACATTATTCTGGGGAATGAGATATTCTCCTTTAGCGTTCCTAAAGGGTCGCCACGACTGATCGATATAAATCTCATTAGGTCTAAAGTCACCCTTGTATTTAAGTGATTGGTTTTCACCAATATAATATCCAAGATAAAAAAACTTCACGCCTTTCTGTTGGCAAAATTCTAATTGTTTAAGAATGCTAAATGTACCCAAGCTAAGTTTAGAGTCCTCAGCATAGTAAAAAGTATAAATGGCTGAAAATGTATTTGAAGTATGGTCTCCTAAAGCAACACCAACAAGCTTGTCGTTAATATAATACTCAAACTCAACTCCAAAATTTGTATTCACATAAAACGAGAGGCGAAAATTCTGCTCATCTTCGACATCATCCTGCAAAGTACTGAATTTTTTCTTATGCCTAATATATAGATCAAACTTTTCATCTGTATATTTAGGAACGCCCATTTTAACCATTACATTTTCGCAAGACCTCAGAGCTCGTTTCTGTCTTCTCGTTATCTTAAAGTCCTCCGCCCTAACCCGAATAGGAATACATTGATAACAATCGTGGCAACGTGGACGAAAATAATAATCACCAAAATGTCTCATCCCGTGAGCCAACAAGTACTCAAATTCTATTTCTGACATATCTTCCAATAAATATTCTTCAAATAAAGATTCTTGATCTTTAAAATATCCACATTGAAAGGGCTTTGAATCTATAAAATGTGCCAGCATAATCTTGAATGAAAAAAAAATAGTGAGTTAACAGTACACGATAAATTATATATTATATGTGCGATTAAGTGTAGAGAACAAACCGAGTTGTAAGCCTAGCAATTTTTCAAAACGTTGAAATTAATTAACCTTTATGATTAAATTAAATGTGCGGTTGGGGGTCACAATGAAGTGCTATGCGCCTTACCAATTTTTATTCTGCACAAAAACATACTCCAGGGCAATCCGACACATTGAAAATATCTGTAATCGTTCCAACCCTTAATGAAGCTTCGATCCTAGAAGATAGTCTACGAGCTATCTCAGGCCTAAATCCGCATGAAATTATTGTTGTCGATGGAAGGAGCACCGACTCAACTTTTTTAGTAGCTCGCCGCATGGCTAATCTGGTTATCACTAGCAAGCCCGGAAGAGCTTACCAAATGAATGCTGGGGCCAAAAAAGCAACTGGAGACCTACTCTTATTTATGCATGTCGACAACAAATTATCCTTTGAAAGTTTCAAAAAAATGAAAAAAACAATGCTTCTTACTGAGTCTAATGGTGGCGCATTCACCCTGCAAATAGAGTCTAATAAAGCTTCTCTCAAGATTATTTCTATACTAGCTACCTGGCGCGCAAAACACCTCAACCTTGTATACGGAGACCAAACCATCTTTGTCCGTGCCGATACGTTTCAGGAAATGGGTGGATTTTCACCTCTTCCAATTTGTGAAGACCTCGATTTTTTTCGCCGTCTTAGCCGACAAGGTAAAACAGTCCTTCTCAAGGAAAAAACCCACACCTCAGCACGCAGATGGAAGACTGAAGGGGTTTTCTATACAACGCTACGTAATGTCACTATTGGGAGCCTATTTCTACTAGGATTTTCACCGCAAACTCTCAGTAAATGGTACTCTGTTGTCCGTTAATTTTTGGCTTACTTTAAGCATTAATATATTTGCGCCTTCAGCCTTTCCAAAACATGTTTCATATCACCCATAATCAACTCTCAAGTTCTTCTTGTATTGGCTACTAGCACTCCATATAATCTAAATATCGTCAC
>TARA_B110000438_G_scaffold129898_1_pt1 | contig 11578 bp, 11 predicted proteins | sample TARA_B110000438 | Tara Oceans TARA_B110000438 (sample SAMEA4398413) | marine metagenome | biome: Polar Biome; feature: [MES] marine water layer (ENVO:01000295) within the mesopelagic zone...; material: water (ENVO:00002006), including particulate matter (ENVO:01000060) such...
ATCATATTGTCGAAGCGACGCATCAATTACGACATGATGCTGGAAAAGCTCAGGTTGAGAATTGTGAATTAGGGTTAGTCACTGGTTACGGAGATCTGGGCGATGGAAGTATCGCTGTATTGGCGAGGGGCTAAAGATGTCGGACCCCCAACAAAAAAGTTTCAAAAAGTATATTCCAAACCCAGAGGGACTGAACCTTGAGCTACATCTGAAAGCCGTTGAAACCGGCCTTCTGCACATTCAGCGATGTTTATCGTGTGACAAAGCTCGACAGCCTCCTCGGTACTATTGTTCTGCATGTTTCTCTAGTGAATACGAATTCGTGCCGGTGTCTGGCGAAGGTTTTATGTATTCCTTTGCGATCAATCACTTCACGGTTGATCGTGCCTGGATAGAAGAAGTTCCGTACGTGACGGCTGTAGTGCAACTCGTCGAAGGTCCTCGAGTTGTTGGGGCGTTACGAAACGCTGAACCAGAAGATGTTAATCTGGGTGATCCGGTGCTGGTTTCGGTCGAACCGCGTGGCGAGGAATTTGCGTTTATATGGGTAGATAAAATTTATTAGGCGTAGCAATGAAGTCATTTCGGCTGCCTTTAACTATTTTACTCCTTTGTTTGCTTTTTCTGTTTATCCACGTCGAGTCTTAGAACGTTGTTTCGCCTTTACGGCCCGCCCAAATGGCAGCTGTTGCTTGGGTTCTGTTCTCCACGCCGAGTTTGCGGTAAATGCCTGTTAAGGCGTTGCGTATAGTGCTGGAACTTATGAAAAGTTTTTCGCCAGCTTCGTCATCTGAGAAGCCGTCAGCTATGAGATCCATGATCTCTTTTTCTCGTGCTGTGAGGTTTGATACTGGGTCGAGCTTTTCTTCGTTAGAGATTTGTCGCATGGCTGATTTCACTTGATTTGGGCTGAGAAGGAACAGTCCTTCTAGTGCGGCTCGAACCGCTTTAAGTATTGGTTCAATGTCGGCGTCTTTTTCGATAAACGCGTGAACAACACCTGTGTCAGATGCCTCAATGACCGCACGAGGATCAGAAACCGATGTGAGGATGATGCACGGAATTTCCAGTTCTTGTTCGGCGATATATCGAGCTATATCCAGGCCGCTTCCGTCAGGTAAACGAAGATCCAGCACAGCAACGGAAACGTTTTCGCTATTAATTTTAAATAGGGCGCGTTTAACATTTTCGACCTCAATTATTTCACACTCACCGAACTCGCTTTTTAGCCCACCTGAGATACCTGCTCGAATCATCGGGTGGTCATCGCATAGCAAGAACACGGGGGGCAGGTGTTGAGAAGTGGATTGGGTATCTTGCGGCATAGCTAAACCTTAACCTAACCCGATTGAGCTTTATGCAAGGTTCGTTCAGCGTTAGTTAAGATGCTGAATAGCATGAGAGGTGGATATGTCGAAGGCATCTAAGCGTAAGCGTTTGCTGAAGCTTTATCAGTCTGCTTACAGGGAGCTTGAATGGACTTTCGCGATTCATGACCCCGTACTCGACGACTCGGGGGGCCTAGTAGACATTCGGTTAATTTGGAGTAACTCAGCGTTCGCAAATACTCGAAGATCACCACCTAAGGTTGGTGAGCTCGGAAGTTCTGTGCGGGTGAGGTTTCATGAGCTTCTACCGTTCTTGAATGAAGCGTATGCTGGTAAGCCCTCAACTCAGGTGTTCGCGTTCCTGCCTCAAGACATAGCAGCTGCGGAGTCGGCGGTATACAAGTCGGTGCTAATCGAAACCGACCAAGTGCTTACTCAGCCGTTAACTATTACCACCACATATCGGTACGACAAAGAATCAGGATTTCTAATCGAGTTCGGTGATAATCACACAGCGAGAATAGCTAATGCTAGTGAGTTGGAGTTACAGGCACGAGCCCTACAGCAAAGGGAAATTGAATTTTCTAAAGCGCTTGGGGACACCGAAGCCAAACTTAGGGAGCGGGCAAGATTCACCCTAGAACTGCATGACAACGTGCTGCAAGATATAGCCATCACAGGCATGTCGCTTAATACGATGGGAGAGTTGAAACCCGAACATAAATCGGCACTTATTGAATCTCTCTCATCTATCTCTAAATCCATACGTCAAATAATTAAGGCGGAAGAAGGGGATGAAGCGTTCCTTGGCGGTCTTGGGATGCGGGACATAGTCCAACTAGTGCAAGAACTCCGCAAGGCTATCCCAACGAAAATAGAAGCAACTTCTGCAGCTGATCAACGCTTGTTATCTGAACTTCCAGTAGGCACGGTGCATGCCATCCTTGCTGTAGTTAAAGAATCTGTTATGAACGCACATAAGCACGCTGATGCCACTCTCATAAAAGTGCATGCGAATACAGGGGAAACCCCACTTTTAGGTGTTCACCTGACCGTAACAATTATTGACAACGGGAAAGGGCTACCTCCTGAGCCAGCAGGGCTGGAGATACAGAATCTGCGGCGATTCTCTGGGCAAGCGAACTTAAAATTACGGTGCGAAAACCTGGGAGGGACCTTAACAATTAATGGCCACGGGCAGCATAGAGCAACAGCACCTGACGGCACCTATATTGAACCACCGTCCACGGTCAGTGCTCCTGGTACTCAAGTTGTAATGACAATACCTGTTACGCCTTTTACGTTCAGCGAAGCGATGTGATCTTATAGTGCTGCATGCCATTAGGCCCAAAACAGCAAAAACCGCCCCGAGGGGCGGCCGTTACTTACTGACTTTGATTTAGCCGAGTACTTTGAATAAGTTTCGACTGAGTGATAGCCACTGCATAATCGTGTCGCTTGCCAGGCACCTCTACTTTTCGCAGGTTCTTGTATTGTTACGCCTCTATGCGTTTATCACGATGATAAGCATCACTGTGCTACCGAGCATCGCAACAGCGTTGAGGACCAGATAAACAGGGAACGGGGCTTTGTTGAAGTTGGTGCCAAACGCTGTTGATGCAAGACCTTCATCCATGTCCGCTCTCATCGCAGATATATCCATAATCGCTCCATGGGAACCAAACCACAAAAACAATCCGACCACTGCGACCGCTATCGATAACGCAATCTCAGCATTATCGCTCAACGAACCCCAAGAGATCGCTACGGCTATTCCTACGATCATCAACACTAAACATTTCAGACACACCCACAGCATCTCCGCTCGGTGTTCAATCCAACTACGAAGCTCACTTTGCTGCATGACTTCTCCTTTATGCAACGGACCCGAACAGGTCACATTAGTTAGGTTAGCCTAACAAAAGGAGTGTTGTCCTCGGAATTGAGTTCGGCGAAACGTTGACAATTGATGGTCATGGGCTTCATAGAGAAATGGGACCTGATGGTGCCTGCATTGAGTCGGTGTTTATGGTTAGCGCACCCGGCACTCAAGTTGTTATGACTATTCCAGTGCGAAACTCTGAGCCTGTTTAACGTTTAGAGTTCAGCGAAGCAATGAGATCTTGTAGTGCTGCATGCCATTAGGCCTAAAACAGCAAAGAGCCGTCATTTGACTGATTTTGACTGTTAAACAAGCACAGCCTCAAGGCTGAACTGTCCATGTTCGACCTAAGGTTGGTTCATCAGCTTTGTGCGACGACTGAGTGTGACCTAGTAGTTGCAAAGTTGCGGCTTTTTCGAACCTTTGTAAAGGCGTTCTGCCCATACCTTCGATTTAGCAAGAAGATCAGATTCATCTATTCCAGACATAAAGTCGGCAGGACACAGCCACTGCTCTGCCCCACGATTATTCGCCTTTAAGGTCATGTGTACATGCGCCCATTTATCTTGACCATACAAATAGCCAAGAAACTGCCCCTGGCTAACTGAATCACCGCTTTGGACCGTCATTGATTTCATCATTTTCTCAGCGAGTACCTTTTGCCCAGCAATTTTCGCAGCGTCAGCGGGCCCAGCTGATGGTTCAAGGCTGTACGAGATCACTTCACCCGTTGGGGTTTGCCATGCCAAGTTAATTTGAAACGCGCCATCAGGAGGTCTCTCGAATACTTCGACAAACATGACACGGCCAGATGAGATTGCTTGAAGCGCAACTTCGTCATACTCAGTGAAGTAGTCAAAACCGTTGTGGAATTGGATTCCAAGCTTGTTCTCTCGAGTACTGAACGGTTGAACGCCCCAGTAGTCGGTCGCAGCTACCAACGGAGTAGATAAAAGACTTAATGCGCCCGATGAAGAATCTGAACTCGATTCAGTCTCCCGGTTCGGAGAGGTCGCACTAGCTTCAGTCTTTTCTTGAACTTGAGCCGTGGTAACCACCGAAACGACATTTGAACTTCCAGCTTGTGGCTCCGGCGATAGACCTTCACTTTGTTTTTCCTGCCCGGAGAAAGTCCGATTTTCGGCTAATGGCTCCTTCACCCCACAAGCAAAGAGTCCGATAGTCAAAACAGTTATTAACAAAGCGGCAGTGCTATGCCTCATAAGAAATCCCTATTTTCTCATTGATCACAGGGCCCCACTTTAATCACGTTCTTTGTTTAGTGCACCTCGCCGGCGACGCTCATCCAAAGATCAGCTCTTATTCTTTGGGAACATTCAGAATCTTTGCGCTGTATCCGCAACTGGACAGCAACAAACACTGCGACCACCAACGTCGGTGCTTCCGTTACTAGTTGCGCCACCGTTGCTAGTTGGTCCCAATCCATAATCCGTGTCCCTTCTATTCTGAACATGGACACTAGTTGCGTATGGGTTGGGTGAGTAGAGGTAAACGATACCGTTCAGGTGAGACAGTTTGGTCTCGATTAGTCTACCGACGAGATTTCGTTCATTTCATGATTCAGTTGGGCCCAAATGTCTTTTACGACGGAAACGCATACGGAAACGAATAGGCCGTATGAGACGAGTTTTGTGTCTATTTCGTTAGGCGCTTGGAGTGAAGCAGTCGTAACTAGGAATATGCCTCCCACGATAAAAATTTTGTTGTAGGCGCTGGAGGTTCGGATTAACCAGATGTCCAGAAGCAAAAAAGCTGATAGGAAACCCACTGACCAGATGGTGATGTCAGGAAAGCCCACAGCTATCGGTAGTACTAGTGCCATGATCCCCATTACAACCGGGGCAGCTACTTTCAAGACGACGGAAAGCAACCTGAGAGTCTTCTTGTCGTTCTCTTGCTTCTGAGGTTTGTTCATTAAGAGATCGTTCCGCCATCCGCAGGCGCTAACTGTGAGGGTGAGTATGGGGCTGGAAGTGGGAATGAGCCAGATTCAACCTACTGGCTAGCGGGCGAGAGAGGGATTGCAGGTAGCGTATTAGCACCCAAATAACGACCTAAATTAGGTATCTGAACGCAATACCCACAAACATGAATGTTACAAGGTGTTTCATGTCACTATTTCGGTCTTGGCGTGCGCTGAGACTGAGCTATAACTCGACATCAGGGATCGCTAGGAGAAGTTTGTACTAGCGTTTCCCCTTTGACAAAACAAATCAGGTGCCTCTTTGTGAGAGAAACGCTCGCAGGCAAAGCTGATGAAGTTGAAGCGTTGTTAACAGAGTGGAACTCCTGGATGGAGAACGGGGAGCCAGGAACGACATTCGATGAGGTCTACTTTTCTGCGTCAAGAGATAAGGTCGCTTGGCTAGTCACTGAGGTAGATATGGAAGCCGTTTCGTTCCGCAGTGCGATGGCTTCGGAAGTCGATTACATGCAGCTGTTAGCTGAATCCACCACTAACCCTAAGAACATGATGTTGGGTGCCATTGACGGGGAGTGCAAACACGTTTTGTCTTGTGTCGGGATAGAGGTCAAAAGCTGGGATTTGATAGCGGGTATCGACCGCAATAGCTACTAGAGCCGCATTATTGGCGGCGAGCTCGGTATCAACTCTCAAATCCTTCTAATATAAGTGCAGCACAAGGAGTTAGACCGTGGCCGAAACTGAAGCACCTGCCGTACCCAATACCGAAAGTGACCCGACAAAGGAATGGCATAAAACTGCCTGTGTTCTATGTTCAGCTAACTGCGGCATTGAAGTTCGTATCGATGGGAGAGAAATAGTTAGGGTTCGCGGCGATAAAGAACACCCATCAAGCAAGGGTTACACCTGCGAAAAGGGCCTCAGGGTTAATTATTACCAAAATGGACGCGACCGTCTCACAACGCCGTTGAAGAAACTAGAAGATGGGACTTTCGCAGAGATCAGCTGGGACCAGGCCATAAATGAAGTGGCTGATCAACTGGTCGGTATCCGAGACGTATACGGCGGAGACAAGATCATGTACTACGGAGGCGGCGGGCAAGGTAACCATTTCCCTGGTGCATACGCTCGCAGCGTCCTGCAGACTCTCGGTGTCAAATATCGCAGTAATGCGCTTGCTCAAGAGAAAACTGGAATGTATTGGGTCCAAGGCAAATTTTTTGGTCGTCAAGACATTGGGGCGTCACCCGATTTCCACCACACCGACTGTGCTGTGTTCGTCGGTAAAAACCCTTGGCAAAGCCACGGCTTTCCCGAGGCAAGAAACGTCTTAAACGCCATCAAGAACGATGCAAACCGCAAGATCGTAGTTTTTGATCCTCGAGTTTCAGAGACAGCAAATATTTCGGACCACCACTTGCGAGTTAAACCGGGAACAGATGCCTGGGCTCTAGCAGCAATCCTCGCTGCAATGGTGGACGAGAACTTGACTGATAACACGTTTCTGAACAATCAATGTGTTGGATGGGACGAACTCAAACCCTTGCTGAAAGCAGTCGATATTTCTGATTACGCAAGGAAGTGCGGGATTTCCGAAGAGGAGCTGCGGGCCGCAGCTCGGACTATGTCAAATGCTCGATCAATGGCCACTGAGGAAGATCTTGGCATTGAAATGGCGCCTCATTCCACACTTAATAGCTGGTTACAACGACTGTTGTACCTGCTTACCGGAAACTTTGGCAACGAAGGTGGAATGAACATTCCCAACAGGTTGGCCCCAATATGTGGCCATAGCGCAGAAGGTGCAACCGAACCAGTAACTGGGACTCCACTGCTTAGCGGGCTCATGGCGTGTGCTGCAATCCCTGATGCTATTGACACTGACCATCCGGATCGATTTAGGGGGATGATTGTTGAATCTGCAAACCCTCTTCATTCCTTGCCCGATTCAAAGCGGTTCCGTGATGCCTTTGCCAAGCTCGACTGTTTGGTCGTGATCGATGTAGCAATGACCGAAACCGCCAGGCAAGCAGATTACGTTTTACCTGCCTGCTCCCAATACGAAAAAGCCGAAGCTACCTTTTTCGCTGGGGAGATGCCCTCGAACACATTCCACATTCGCCAACCTATTTTTGAACCTCTGGGCGACACCCTCCCCGAAGCCGAAATCCACGCAAGGCTTGTCGAGGCAATGGGTGGAGAGCCTGAGGGAGTTCAGGAGTTGGCCGACGCAGCGGAGCAAGGACGCGAGGCGTTTATTGCGACGTTCACACGGCTCTCCACAGAAAACCCAGACCTTGGAGCAAAGCTGCCCACAGCTTTGTATCGCTCTCTTGGGCGGGGGCTGGGCAACATGAGCTCAGCCGCAGTTATGTTCGGTTCTGCATTGCAGGCCTCTATGCGATTCCCAGACGCAATTAGAGCGGCAGGTGTAGAGGGCGATGGCTTGGAGCTGGCTAGCAATCTCTTTGATGCTCTTGTTGATGCTAAATCAGGAATGGTCTTTAGCACCAGCGATTACTCCACGAGTTTCGACCGGATCAAGACACCTGATGGCAAAATTCACATTTACATAGAGGAGCTAGTAGAGGAACTGCAAAGTTTGGCCGATGAGGAACCTGCCTCGCCAACCGATGCTTACCCCTTTGTACTAACCGCCGGAGAACACAGAGGGTCAACGGTAAACGACATAATCCGAGATCCTTCATGGCGAAAGAAAGATAAAGACGGCGCGTTACGAATCAATCCAGCGGATGCCGACAGGCTTGGAGTGGTTGATGGTCAGCGAGTACGAGTCGTTACGAAGCGCGGCGAGGCAGAGGCCCCTGCCGATATCAGCGACAGCATGATGGAGGGACAAGTAAGTCTGCCTCATGGATTTGGTATGGAATATCCGGATGAAAACGGTGAACACAAAATCCATGGTGTCTCTGTTAATGAGCTGACTGACCTGGAGGATCGTGACTGGTTGGCACTAACCCCTCACCATAAACATGTGCGGGCGCGCCTTGAGGCGGTTCCTGGCTAAGTAATAGCGGGCTTCGGTCGCAATATCGGCTAGAGCCGTTTACTGGAGGGAACATAGGCAAGGACATAAAAATTTCCAACAATAAGGAAAGCAATACGCACGAATCAGAGAAATCGATAAGGCCGGAAATCTGCGGCGAGATTCTCGCCGGAACATCATTTCTTGATTCGAGCACTCAATTTCTAGATGGTCTCAGGGAATCCGCTAAGTGGGAATGGATTTGAAATGCGCTTTCTACCTATCAAGGGAACTTCTACGCTTCTCCTCGTCTTGATGTTCCTCGGAGTTTCATGCTCAGCTATTCAACCTACATCGGACGTTGCTGACACCAACTCGATGACCGCTGACGCTTCGGTCACAACTTATTTTGCAACGGGTCTGGTGAAATGCGCCATGCAAGAAACGCCGCTAACTCAAACTGCCGCAATTGAGACACAGTTGCAGGAAATGGCAGACAGAGAATTTGAAGAACTGCATTGTGACCCTGCCTCAAGCCCTCAGTCCAACATCTGCGACGCTCATTACGGATCAGCTAGAGAAATTTCCCTTGAGGACTTCGTTGTTGGCTTACAAGCCCAAGTAAAGGAAGTCCGAGAGCGAGATACCTACGATTTCGTGACCTTAGGCGGAGAGCGAATTCGTTCAGGCCCAAAAGCTCTGTGGATGCAACAAGCTTTTGAGGATTACCTTAATGATCACAAGCCGCCTTCTCGTTTTGGTGAGACGCAATTCCGGCTTGAGTACATTCCGGTGGAAAACATCTTTTCTTGGCCTAATTACTTGAGATGGCGAAACGCCGTATGTCTTGTGTCCTTGGAAGGTGGCACTATCCGAGATTCTCTTGTCGAACACGGCAGATTCAGCGGCTATATGATGGATTGGCCCGGTCATGCTGCAAAATGGCAGCCGTTCCCGTACCTTGACACCGGACAGGAAGTTGTTTCAGCTCCTGTTCTTCTTGGTTTAGAGCACTACACGAAATACATCGCCGGGGCCGGTGTGGTGATAGTAGGTGGTGACGAAGTTCCCGATGATGCGATGTTGCAGGCGCGAAAAGAAGTTGTTTACGAAACCTCCGCCCGGCCCGATTATCACGAAATTTTTCAGAAAAGCAGAGTTCGAATCTCATTGTTTTACGGTGAAGACACATCTACGTTGCCTGAATACCGAAGAGAAAATGAACCTGGTGGATTCGCTCAAGGGCTCACCGACGCCAGCATGACAGCGAACGCGAGATGGCTTTGTTTTCCGGGGAACCCAGATGCTGGTGGTAATCCGGTGCTTCACGAGATGGTCCACTCAATGAATCATGTGGTTTTCGAACAATTGAACGAAACGTACTTTTACGAACGTATTTATAAACTCGGCGAAAGAGCAGTTGAGGCAGGTCTCTTCAAGCCTGGTGAACAGCATTTACCTGAGGGAGATGTGGCGGGAAGGCGGGAATGGATCGGGGAATACTGGGCTACCTCCGTAGAGGGCTACCTAATGAACCGAGCCGGCTTCAAAAATTCCCATGACACGCGCGACTGGATAAAAGCTAATGACCCCGACCTCTACCAGCTAATCATTCGTTACTTTCCGACCGAACACTGGGACTATTGCCCAGAGGTTCCATTAAGTGGGCGGCCATAAATATCGATTCGTGCGGTCTTGGTAGCGATTGCTTTTGAGCACAAGGCGACTATTTCGGCAGTGGGACGTTCTGAGATTTCCGGTCCGAGTTTAGCGAGTATCGCAAGGCTGAGTGTAAATAGGGCCCGTCCGGGCGTTATAAATCCTGGGTGGGGCCTATTTTTAATTGGGGTGTTAGTGATCGTGGGCGGTTCAGTTCTCTGGGGTATCCGGACATATTGACTGCGGTTCCATTTTGTATACGTTGTCTGGGCCGTCCATGTGCTCTATCGAGTAGTAAACAACAACACCATTCATCGTCTCTAGATTCAGTCTTCCTTCTACTAGGTCCAGAGTCATAGCTATCGGCTGGAAAGGGCATTCGCTTCCAACTAATCGCCATGAGACTTCCTTTGCATCGAGTATCGCTGCTGCTTCAGAGAGGTCAAGACCAAGAATCCCGTGCACAGGGTCAGTGTCACTCGCATTACTTGCACACCATGTACTTCCATGCGCATGCCCAGCGCCTTCTACTTGCCAGCCAACAACGAGATCATCAATCACGGACAAATTAACTCTGCCCGGCCGCCAGTCTTCAGTAACAGCCAGATATTGACAGTCACGCTGCACCACACGCCACTTAACCATTACTTCATCAAGAAGAGCTCCCGCCTGGTCTAACGAAATATCCCGAATACTCAAGAGATGCACGAAACCATCGGCTTTCTTCGCATCCTTAAATCGGGGATCTGCGTTTCCATGCATCTCGATCAGAGGCACGATACGTTCCACGTCGATCCATCCCGGGTGGGACTTAGCGTGACGCGCCAACTCAGGTAACTTAAGCTCCCAAGCCTCTACCTCGCATGCTGGCTGTGGTTCCATTTTGTACACGGTCGGCGAGCCATCGTCTAGCTTGCTTGTGTGGCCCCCTATCGAGTAATGAACCACAACATCGTCTGTTGTTGTTAGGTCCAATCTTCCCTCTACTTCGTCCATAGTCATAGCTATGGGTTGATCAGAGCAATTTTCGTGAACTAATCGCCATGATGAGACTTCCTCAATGTTGGCGAGTATCGCTGCTGCTTCATAGCGCTTAAGACCAAGAATTCCGTATCTGTCATACACGGGCATGTTAAAGAGCTGGTCGTTCAGATCAGTCGAATCGGTAACGGTAGTAGTCGGTGGTTGCTCCACAGCAGTTACCTTCGAACCAACCGCAGGAGACTGCGACAGTTCGTCACTAGAACCACACGCTGAAAGAACAAACATCAACACGACAGCAATACAAATGGTTTTCTTCATTCCAGTCACTGTGCTTACCTAACTCTCAAAGTCACTCACAAGCGTAAGTCAAAGCCAACGGTTTATGCCGTCACCCGTCCGCTTGCATATGCGTAATGCCTATAAGGGTTAAAAGTAGAGAAGAACCCCCACCACCTAAGTGATGAGGGTTCTGTAAATAAGTGTTTCTATTGTTATGAGGCAGGTTGTCAGTCAATTGAGGTGAGGGTCTCTACCTCAACCCATCCTATTTCCGAGCGTCTAGCCAGTCCTCGAAAGAGCCCAGTTCTACCTCGCATGTTGGCTGCGGGTTCAGTTTGTACACACTCGACAAGTCATCGTCTGGCTTGTCTATGTGCTCTATCGAGTAATGAACCACAACATCGTCTGTCGTTGTTAGGTTCACTCTTCCCTGTCGTAGGTCATTAGTCATAGGTATGAGTTCATAAGAGCAATTTTCGTGAACTAATCGCCATGATGAGACTTCCTCAATGTTG
>TARA_B110000438_G_scaffold161118_1_pt1 | contig 11578 bp, 10 predicted proteins | sample TARA_B110000438 | Tara Oceans TARA_B110000438 (sample SAMEA4398413) | marine metagenome | biome: Polar Biome; feature: [MES] marine water layer (ENVO:01000295) within the mesopelagic zone...; material: water (ENVO:00002006), including particulate matter (ENVO:01000060) such...
TTAAAAGATTTTTTTTAATTAAATCTACTATCTGGTTATGAGAAATCCATAAAAAATTGTCTTTTACCTTTAAATTTTTTGAATATTCTATTATTTTAATTATATTTCTACTCTCGTTATTATAAAATCTTCCTCCTTCATCAGAATGTTTAATATCATAAATGTTATTTTTACTATTAGATAATAAATTTAAATATGGTATTTTTTTAGTACTAATATTATTTTCATTAAAATTTTTTAAACATATAGTTGAAGTAAACTTTGGATTTTTAAAACCTGGTTCCATAATAATTTGCAATAAATAATTATAAGTATTACCAATTTTTTTTACTAAGTAACCATTTAAAGCTAACGAATGATCACTAATTATTGGTTGAGACCAATTTTTGACTTCTCTTGCATTAGAATGAATTTTTATACCTATTATAGAAAAAAATATTTTTTTTATATCAAAGATATATTTATCTGTTTTTTTCCAAAGTTTTAGTTCTTTAAAATTAATTTTTTTAATTTTCAAATGATATTTTTTATTAAACTTATTAAGTTTTTCAATAATCTTGAGAAAACTAATTTCTGGATAGTTTCTAGAATTTTTTTTAATTACTGAAGCTAGTATAGAAATTGTATCCATATTCAGTAAATTTTTTTTCTTTATTAAAAAGGATAAGTTTTTCTTATCTACCCATATAAAATTATTATATTTTTTAATTTTTTTATTACTTTCTACTAAAATGTTATAATTAAGCTTGTTTAAATAACGCGAACCCTGTTCTGAGAGTCGAACTTTAGATATTACTTTTGTTTGTTTAGAAGAAGATTTAAAAAAATTTAAATATAATGTTTTTTTACCTCCATGTTTTCGCAAATAATTACTTTTAGTCGCTTGAACGGTTGGAGAAAGTTGAATTTTATTTATATTACCTGGTTCTAATTTAGCTTGTAATAAATATTTATCATCTTTTTTTATTATTCCCAAAATACCCACTTCTTTTTGCAAAATTAAGGGCTGACACCAACTTTTTATCTTTCCAAAATTGGTTTTAATTCTGTATGGAACAATTTGAAAAAAACTTTTATTTTTATGATAAATTAATTTATCATCAATATTCCATTGATCTAATTGGTTAAATTTTACTATTTTGACTTTTAGAAAAAATTTTTTTTTTAAATTATTAATCCATATATTAATTTGATTATTTTTTGTCATGAAACTAAGGGTGTATTTTAACTTTTTTAATTAAATTTAACTTAAATTGTAACATAATTTTTCTTTTAAAAGATAATTTTAAATATTTATTTATGTTTGAATTTCTAATAAAGTAAAGTCTTATAATTATCAAAATAAATAAATTGTCTATAAATATTAATAACGAAATCACTGTTCTTTTGGTTTTATATCAAGAAGAAAATAATCAAGTTTTAGAAAATTTAGAAAAAATTAAAAATTTTAAAATTATTATAATTGACAATAGTAATAACCTAGAGCTTAAAAATATTATTGAAAAAAAATTCAATATTTTTAAATATATTTTGAATACAGAAAATATAGGTTTTGCAAAAGCTGCAAATATTGGAATTAATTTAGTAAACACAAAATATATTATTTTTTCTCAGGGTGACTGTCCTATTTCTGAACAAAATATTTTTTCTTTATTTGATGCATACCAAAAATATAATAATTGTTTTTTAGTTTCTCCTACTTTCATAAATACAAATATGGAAATTAGCTACAATGCAGGACCTTTTCCAGAGAGAAAAATTGATAATGAAACTATTTATCTAGAAGGTGATATTTGTGCTGAAGGTATATCTACAGCAATAATTTTATTTAAAAAACAAGATATATTAAATATTGGTCTTTTTAATGAGAATTTCTTTATCTATTTTATGGATTATGATTTGTGTAGAAGGATAAGAAATATAAACAAATCAGTAATTCAAATTAATAATGTTAAAATAAAACATGTTCATGGCAATTTAAAAGTAAAAAATATTTACAAAAAAATATTTTCTAGAAACTATAATTTTAATTATGATGAACTTATTTATTTTTATAATATCAATAAATATGAAAATAAATTTAATAAAATAAAAAAAAAGTTACCTAAATATATATTTAAAGCTATTATTAATTTATTTTTTCTTAAATTTTCGAAAAGTGTTTATTATTTTGCTTTAATTTGTGCATACTATAACTTTAATAAATTTTTAAAAAAAAAAAACTAGTAAAATAATGAAATTAAAAAAATATAATATAGTATTTACTGGAGGCTCCGGAAGATTTGGAACTTGTCTAAAAAAAATTAAAACTAAGCATAAGTTTTATTATCCCTCTAAAAATCAGCTTAATATTTTAAGAGTTAATTCTATAAGAAAGTATTTGAAACAAAAAAAACCTGATATTCTTATTCATGCTGCTGCACTTTCCAGACCTATGCAAATTCATGATGACAAAATTGGCATGAGTATAAATATTAATATTATTGGAACAGCTAATATTACTAAAATATGCTCGGAACTTAATGTTAAATTAATATACTTTTCTACTAATTATATCTACCCAAGTACTAAAGGTAATTATAATGAAAAAGATCCATTACTGCCTATTAACAATTATGCTTGGTCTAAGTTAGGTGGTGAATGCGCAGTACAATTATACAAAAATTCTTTAATTTTAAGAATTTGTATGGCTGAAAAACCGTTTGTTCATAAAGAGGCATTTACTGATTTCAAAACTAATTTTATATTTCACGATAAAGTAGCAAAAATGCTATTAAAACTTTTGCCTTATAAAGGAATTATAAATGTTGGGGGACCAATACAATCTGTTTATAATTTTGCTAAAAAAGAAAATAAAAATGTAAGAAAAATTTTAGCCAAAAATAAATTGGGGAAAAATGCTCCTTTAAACGCGTCTATTAATATTAATAAATTAAAGAATATTCTAAAATAATTTTTATTCCTTAATCCATTCTTTAAACTTATCTTTATTATTAATTATATAATTTGGATATGTATTATCTATTTTAACTTTCTGATAATTATGATCTCTATTAAATAAGTCCTTCATTTGGACAATTTTTTTTTTGATAACATCAATATTAGAAAATTCATCTTTACCAAATTCTATATGGGCAAAGGTTTTTAATTTTTTTGATATTTTTTCTGGTTTTAATAGATAGTTAAAATGCCAACCTCCATTATTAATTGTTTCTATATTCTTTTCCTTGTCAATTCTCCAAAATTTATATTTCAGATTTTTTTTCAAAACTTTTTGCCTCATATAATCAAAAGAAAATAAATTTTTTTTTAAACATATTCTTGTTCCTTCCCAAGGACTTTCTTCTTGGTTAAATATATTTAATTTGTAGCAGTACATATTTTGAAGAAATATTCCATATTTTTTTTTCAATTTGATGCTCTGTAATATTTCAGGTCTTGGAATTTCGTCAGGATCCGAAAACATTATTAGGTCATAATCATGAGCATCCTTTAATGCTTCAAAAATATGTTCTCTTTGGAATGCCTGTGTTTTCCATGGGCTAGATGTATCAGGAAATTCTTTTTCTAAAATTAAATGTGTTATTTTATCTTTGAACTTAGAGTGTTGGTTAATATCAAAATTAATTCCTTTATAGTTGCCTTTGTGGTCATAAATAGATTCGCAAACTACAAAATTATCAACATATTCGTTTAAAATATTAAAACGCAAATTTACTTGAAAATTTTCTTCAAAAAAAGTTACGCAATCATAAATTTTATTTTTCATTAGTTTAGCCAGTTGTCTAAAATTCTCATATTTTCTAAACTTTCGCTACTTGTTACTCCTGGAAAGCTAGGTTTTTTTTTATTTTCTAATATATTTTTAGTTACAGCTTTTATTTGATATGTATATACATTCTCATTACATTCGACTTGAATACTTCTGTTTATCTTGCCAGTAATATTTATTAAAGAAGGTGTTCCATGCCACCCATCTTTTAAAACTAATTCACCATCGGTGCCTATTATCTTGGTACTTTTTCCCAAATTTTCTTTAAAAGAAGTATGTATTGTTGATTTAAAACCATTTTCGAAATGAAGTTCTGCAAAAGCATTAATATCAACTCCAGTTGATCCTATTTCAACTTTCTTATTTAAAACTTTTGTTTTACTTATGTCTAGATTTGAAGTCAATGATGCAACAAGAATACTTATCGAAACTGGGTAGCAGCCTAAATCAAGAATGGCTCCACCCCCCAATTCTTTATTATGCAATCTACTATTTTGTTTTATTTTTTTTTTGAATTTAATTCCAAATATTTTTTTACTTAAAATATCATTACCAAAAAAAGACTCCATTGAAATTAATTTTCCTATAGTGCCATCTTTAATTAAATCTACAAGTTTTATAATTTGAGGATGATATCTATACATGAACGCTTCAGCAAAAAATATATTTCCCTTTTTTAATTTTTCTTCTATTATTTGCATTTCTGAAAAATTAACAGTTGCTGGTTTTTCAACTAAAATATTTTTGTTTTTTTCAATACATTTAATTGACCATTCACTGTGAAGCGAATGAGGTAAAGCTATGTAAATAATGTCTAAATTTTTACAATCTAAAATATCTTCATATTTTGAAAAACAATGTTCACTGTTTAAGTCAAAATTATTTTTAAATTTTTTTAATTTGACTATATCTCTACTAGCTACTGCTTTTAGTTTTGAATTTTTAATATTTTTAAATGATTCTGCAAACTTTGTAGCAATTTTTCCTAAGCCAATAATTCCCCAATTTACCTGTCTCATTTTATTCTTTTTTAATTTTTAGAACTCCTATAAATGCTTCTTGTGGAATTTCCACTCTACCAAATTGTTTTGATCTAGATTTACCTTTTCTTTGTTTATCAAGTAATTTTCTTTTTCTATCTCTTGCTCCACCACCGTGTATTTTTGTTAATACATCTTTTTTAAAACCTTTAATAGTTTCTCTTGCAATAATTTTTCCACCAATCGCAGCTTGAATAGGAATCATAAAATTATGCCTTGGAATTAAATCTTTCAATTTTTCACATACCTCACGTCCAATTGTTTCTGCAAAATCCTTATGAACCATCATTGAAAGTGCATCAACAGGTTCTGCATTTACCAAGATTCCTAATTTAACAAGTTCTCCTTCCTTATGACCTATAATATCATAATCAAAACTTGCATATCCACTTGTCATAGATTTTAGTCTATCATTAAAATCAAATACAACTTCATTCAACGGAATTTCATAATTTAATACAGCTCTATTTCCAGAATAACTTAAATTTTTCTGAATTCCTCTTTTGTCCTGACAAATTTTTATTATAGATCCTAAATATTGATCTGGAGTTATAATGGTTGCTTTAATCCATGGTTCCTCAATAAAATTGATATATGTTGGATCTGGCAAACTTGAGGGATTTTGGAGTTCTATTATATCTCCTTTATTCAGGTGTACTTTATAAACAACACCAGGAGTAGTTGTTAATAAATTTATATCAAATTCTCTTTCTAATCTTTCTGTAACAATTTCTAAATGTAGCAGCCCTAAAAATCCACACCTAAAACCTAAGCCAAGCGCAGAAGATGACTCAGCTTCATATGAAAAACTAGAATCATTCAATTGAAGTTTTGCCAATCCATCTTTTAGTTTTTGATATTCAGAACTATCTACTGGAAATAGTCCACAAAAAACAACAGGTTTACTTGGTTTAAATCCTGGTAAAGCTACTTGTAATGGTTTATTTGCTTCACATATTGTGTCACCTACCTTGGTTTCTGAAAGTATTTTTATTCCAGTTGTAATAAAACCAATCTCACCAGCATTTAATTCGTTGACATCTTTGGGTTTTGGAGTGAATACACCAACTTTTTCAATAGTATATTCTTTGTTAGTTGACATCATTTTAATTTTCATATTTTTAGAAATTTTTCCATCGATTACTCTAACTAAAATAACAACCCCTAAATAAGTATCATACCAACTATCAACTAATAAACATTTTAAAATTGCTTCCTTTTTTCCTTTTGGTCCTGGTAGTATTTTAATAATTTGTTCTAAAATTTCTTCTATTCCTTCGCCCGTTTTTCCTGAACATGGAATGGCATTACTAGTATCAATACCTATTACTTCTTCTATTTGTTTTTTGGTTTTTTCTTCATCAGATGCTGGTAAATCTATTTTATTTAGGACTGGAACAATTTCATGATTAATATCTAATGCTTGATAAACATTTGCTAATGTTTGTGCTTCTACTCCTTGTGTACTATCCACAATCAAAATAGACCCTTCACATGCATATAGAGATCTACTAACTTCATAACTAAAATCTACATGACCAGGAGTATCAATGATATTTAAAATATAATCTTTTCCATTTTTTGACTTATAATTAAGTTTAACCGTTTGAGCCTTAATAGTTATTCCTCTCTCACGTTCAATATCCATAGAATCTAAAACTTGCTCTTTCATTTCTCTTTCTGAAAGTCCACCGCATTTATGAATTATTCTATCGGCAATAGTAGATTTTCCATGATCTATGTGTGCAATAATTGCAAAATTTCTAATATTATCAATAACGGTCATCAAGATCTAATTTTAGCACTAGTTTTTGTTTCAACCGAAGAAATAATAAGTTGATTGATTCTATCAAGATCCTGATCATTTAATGTTTTTTCTGATGATTGAATTGTTACATTTAATGCAATTGATTTCTTATCCTCAGGAATATTTTCTCCTCTGTAAACATCAAATACCTTTACATTTTTTATTAAATTTTGATCAACATTTAAAATAATTTCAATTAAATCTTTAACGTTAAAATCTTTATCAATAACAAATGCAAAATCTCTTTCTGATTTTTGATAATCAGAATATTCGTATTGATTCTTTTGATCTTTTAATGATTTTTTTGATCTTTTAATATTATCAATAAATATTTCAAAACCCATAAGAGATTCAGTTTTAATATCTATTTTCTTTAAAATATTCGGATGAATTTCTCCAAAATAGGCTACAACTTTTTCTTTTTCTTTATTTAGAAATATTCTACCAGATTTTCCTGGGTGATAATAATTTGGTGTTTTGTCATCTATATATAATTTTCTTTCGCTAAATCCCACTTCTGCTAAAGCTTGTATAACGTCTTTTTTAACATCAAATATGTCGACTAATCTTTCTTTTTCTAACCAATTCGATCGCGAAATTTTACCTGATTTTAAACCACAAATTACAGTTTCTTGTTCTCCTGGTTGTGAGCCATAAAAAACAGGTCCTATTTCAAATAAAGAAATATCTTTAAATCCCCTGTCTAAATTCTTATTAAGATAAATAATTAGATTTGAAAAAATGGAATTTCTCAATACATTTAGATCTGAACTTATTGGATTTACTATTTCAATTACTTTTTTTTGTTCAATAAATAACTGATTAATTTTTGAATCTGTAAATGACCAGGTTATAGCTTCAAAATAACCTTTTGTTGCTATAGATCTTTGTAAAAAATGGAATAATTTTTGTCTATAATTTAATGTTTCTTTTTTTTTAATTTTTTCAGGTTCAATAGAATTAATTTGGTCATAACCTTTTATTCTTACTAGTTCTTCAACAATATCTATTTCTTGTATAATATCTGGTCTCCAAGAAGGTACAATTAAAGTTAAAAACCTTTTATCTTTTTTTACTACAAATCCTAAATTATTTAAAATTTTAACCATTTCTTTTTGATTAATATTAAAACCAGTAATTTTTTCAAATAATAGGGGATTAAATTTTATTAAAATTTTTTTTATATTTTCACTTTTTTTGATATCAAATTTGCTTATTTCTCCACCACATACTTCTTTTATTAGTTCTGCAGCTTTTTGAAGTCCTTGTTCAATTGAGTCAGAGTCGATTCCTCTTTCAAATCTAAATTTTGCATCTGTTTCTATATTTAAAATTTTAGAAGTTTTTCTAATTGATTTTGGCTCAAAATAGGCTGCCTCAATTAATACATTTTTTGTTTCCAATTCGGTGCCTGATCTTATTCCTCCAATGATACCTCCTAGACCCAATATTCCAGAATTGTCTGATATTACACACATGTCATTTTCAAGTTTATATACTTTGTTATCCAGTGCTTTTAAGGTTTCTCCTTTTTTAGAATTTCTAATAATAATTCCTTTGTCAATTTTATCAGCATCATATGCGTGCAATGGTCTATTTAAATCAAACATAACATAATTTGTTATATCCACTATTGCAGAAATAGGTTTTTGACCTAATGAAATTATTTTTTCTTTTAGCCAGTCGGGACTTTCAGAGTTTTTAACATTTGTTATGAGGCAACCACCAAAAGCTTTGCACCCCTGATTTTTTTCATTTGCTATTTTTATATTAATTTTTTGTTTAATATTTTTTTTTAATTTAGTTTCTTTAATTTTTTTTAATTTTCCAGAACCTGCAGCCGCAAGATCTCTAGCTATACCCCTAACACCTAAACAATCAGGCCTGTTTGGAGTAATTGAAAGATCTATTACTTTTAAATTACTTTTTGGAAAATAACCTTTGCCAATATTTTTTTGATATTTATTACTAGAAAGTTCCATAATCCCATCACTTTCTTTTGATAAGTTTAATTCAGACTCTGAACACAACATCCCATAAGAAGTAACTCCTCTTATTTTGCTTATTGTTAATTTCATTTGATTTTTTGGGATTGTGCTTCCTGGAGGGGCATAAATAGTCAACAAATCCTTTTTTGCATTTGGTGCTCCACAAACCACTTTTATAGTTTCTTTTGATCCTATATCTACATCACAAACTTTCAATCTGTCTGCATTTGGATGCTTATCTACTTTTAATATTTTTGCGACTATAAAGTTATCTAAATCGTTAGAATGACTATTTACGCTTTCTACCTCGAGTCCAATTTCTGTTAATTTATTAATAATCTGATTTTCCTTTAACTTGGTATCAAGATGATCTTTAAGCCAATTTGTTGTTATTTTCATCTACTAAGACCTCTGTAGTTTGTTGGAACATCTAAAGGGTCAAATCCAAAATGATTTAACCACCTGTAATCACACTCAAAAAAAGCTCTTAAATCATTTATTCCATATTTAAGCATTGCCAATCTATCTATTCCAATTCCAAATGCGTATCCTTGAAATTTTTTTGGATCAATTTTAACATTCTTTAAAACGTTAGGATGAACCATTCCACACCCCAATATTTCAAGCCATTTATCTCCTTCGCCAATTACTATTTTTCCATTTTTAATTTCGTACCCAATATCTACTTCTGCTGAAGGTTCTGTGAAAGGAAAATGACTGGGTCTAAACCTCATTTTAATTTTCTTAACTTCAAAAAATTCTTTAATAAAATAATTTAAGCATCCCTTTAAGTGAGCCATATTTATGTTTATATCAATATGTAAACCTTCAACCTGATGAAACATCGGGGCATGCGTTTGGTCGCTATCAGATCTGTATGTTCTTCCTGGAGCTATTATTTTAAATGGTGGTTTATCTTTAATCATAGTTCTAATTTGTACTGGTGATGTGTGCGTTCTTAGTAATAATTCTTTTTTATTATCTAAATAAAAAGTATCGTGCATATCTCTTGCGGGGTGATTATCCGGGGTATTTAAAGCAGTAAAATTATTATATTCATTTTCAACATCTGGTCCCTCCTCAACGCTGAAACCTATCTCAGAAAAAATTGATGAAATTTCATCAATAACTTGAGATACGGGATGAATTTTACCTTCAACATAGTTTCTTGTTGGTAGAGTAATATCTATTTTCTCATTTTTTAACTTACTATTAACTTCTCTAATTTCTAATTCTGAATTTGTTTTGTTAATTTCTATTAATAAATCATTTTTAAGAATATTAAGATTAGATGCAAAATCTTTTTTTTTATCTACATCAATTTTTCCAATATTTTTAAATAAAGAAGTTATTTTTCCATTCTTTCCAAACAATTCAGTTTTAATATAGTCTAGATCTTGCTTACTATTTATCTCTTTTATTTTAGATAAAAATTCAGCTCTTAAAGTCTGTATTTCACTCATGATATATTTGATTCTTAATTATAATAGGATAAAGCAATAACCCTGATTAGTTAAGGGCGGATTGTACTTTTTTTACAATACTTTTAAAAGCATCTGGATGATCATATGCTAAATCAGCAAGGACTTTTCTATCTAATTCAACACCTGATTTATTTAGTCCATTAATAAACTTTGAGTAGGTCATACCTTCTGCTCTAACACCTGCATTTATTCTCTGAATCCACAATGATCTAAAATCTCTTTTTTTAGCTTTTCTATCTCGATATGCATACTGCATAGCTTTTTCCATAGCTTGTTTTGCTACTCTAATTGTATTTTTTCTTCTTCCCCAATAACCTTTAACGGCTTTTAAAACTTTTTTATGTTTTGCGTGACTTGTTACACCTCTTTTTACTCTAGCCATTATTATCCTCTTAAATTGTAAGGCATATAAGATTTAACAATCTTGCCATCTTGTTTTGACATTATTGTAGTGCCTCTTTGATTTCTTATTTGTGAATTTGTTCTTTTAATCATACCGTGTCTTTTTCCAGCTTGTGGCATTACAACTTTTCCTGTTGCTGTAATTTTAAATCTTTTTTTTGCTGAACTTTTTGTTTTTAATTTAGGCATAATTTGTTGGCTGGTTTATACAAATAATAGAAATAATTTACAACTAATTTTATTTGCTATTGAAGGGGCTGAATCACCATTGTCATCTGCTTACCTTCAAATTTTGGGTTTTGTTCTGTTTTGCCGACTGTTTTTGTAGACTCTTGAATTCTTTTCATAAGTTCCATTCCAAGGTTTGTGTGTTGAAGTTCACGTCCTTTAAATCGAACTGTAAATTTTACTTTGTCACCTTTTGATAAAAATTTTTGAGCATTTTTAATTTTAAAATTGTAATCATGAACCTCTGTAACCGGTCTCATTTTAATCTCTTTTAATTCTACTATTTTTTGTTTCTTTTTTGCCTTATTAGCTTTTTTTTGTAAATCATATTTATATTTTCCTATATCTATTATTTTACAAACTGGAGGATTTGCATTTGGAGATATTTCAATTAAATCTAAACCTTCATCTTTTGCAATTTTGATTGCATCATTAGTTTTTAAAATTCCTAAATTTTGTCCATCGTGACCAATAACTTGTACTTCTGATGCATTAATTCTATTATTAGCAACAGGTCCTCTATCTCTTGTTCTTCTATGAAAATAATTTTGTTTGAAATCTGCCACTTAGTTTTGAGGTGGTTTGTTTAGAGATGTAATATCTATAATTGATTTTTTTAAATCCATATTTTCTTGCTTATCAGATCCCAATCTTCTAATTGTTATTGTGTTAGTGTCAACCTCTTTTTTTCCACAAACTAAAAGTAATGGAACTTTTTGGAGAGAATATTCTCTTATTTTATAATTAAGCTTATGATTTTTTAAATCCACTTGACAATTTATACCGGCTTTTTTGAATTCTTTAAATACTTTTTTTGCATATTCATTAAAGTCTTCTGAAATTGGCAATACAACTGC
>TARA_B110000438_G_scaffold280347_1_pt1 | contig 11561 bp, 10 predicted proteins | sample TARA_B110000438 | Tara Oceans TARA_B110000438 (sample SAMEA4398413) | marine metagenome | biome: Polar Biome; feature: [MES] marine water layer (ENVO:01000295) within the mesopelagic zone...; material: water (ENVO:00002006), including particulate matter (ENVO:01000060) such...
TTCCTTGGATTTTTTAGACAACTTGTTGAAACAAAAACTTTATTCAAAAATACTCATTCCTTTTCATAAACCCAATTTTTTTGTAAGATCTGATTTGTAAATTCCACTAGGATCATATTTTTTTAAATCTTTAATGAATTTATTATATTCTGGAAAACATGATTGTGCTACTCGTTTACTTGGACCTTTTATCAAATGAATAATTGCCTGATATGAAATAATTATATCCTCTAATTTTGATAATGTTTTATTAGTTTTTTGAGAACGCTGAAAATTTAATGCAAAACTTATGCCTGAACCTGAATATCTAAGATATTTTTGATTTCCTCTAAAAGGTTTTAAAAAAATAAGAATCAAAGGTGGTTTTTCAGTTTTTATCAATTCAGTTAAGTCATTAACAAATTCTTCAACTTTTTTAATATCTACTAAAATTTGAATTTCTACTAAACCTTTTTTTCCATATAAAACATGGTAATATTTTGCATTACCGCTAAATGGAAATAAACTGTCGAAGATATTTTTCTCATATATTTTAGGGCCTTTATTTTCAAGATAACGATAAAGTGAATATGCAATTGGAGCAGTTGTTTTATTCCAAATACTAATTGGTAAACTTGCTCTGGATGATGAAGTGAGTGATTTTTTTGTTGGTAAAATTAATTTATTTGATTTGAAACCATCCGCAAAAACTCCTTTATATGCAATTCCTTTCCCAAATCTTTTTTTTGAAGAAGAACCATTATGCCAACTAGAAATAAAATCTACATCTAAGTTATTTTGAAATAGTTTTACTGTATCCATTAGTGACTCTACTGGAATTCTCTCAAAAACCATTCTATCTGATGGTAAAGTATCTAGTTGTAATTTTACTGTTAAAATAGTTCCTGTTAAACCGAAACCTCCACATGTGAGTTCAAAAATATCTGCATTTTGAGTTCTACTTAATACTTTGAATCCATATTTTGGATGAAATAACTTAATTTCTAATACTACATTAACGAAGTCTCCATCTTTATATGGATTTTTTCCATGAACATTTGATGCAACACATCCTGCTATTGTAATATCTGGATGGCCTGGTTGAATTTTTAAGAAAAGTTTTTTTTCAAAACTCCATTTTAATAATTTTTTTAATGTTATTCCGGCTTCAACTACTACTGTTTTTTCCTTTTCATTAAATTGTAAAATACGATCAAACGATGTCATTTCTTGTGTTAATATTTTATCTCCAAAACTTGAAGCAGCATATGAATAACCTCCACCACGACTAATTCTAATCCTATCTTTTGGAATTTGTTCTAAATCTTGAAATTGTGTTGGATGTTGATGTTGAGATGTAATTTCAATACTTCCATCAAATGAAATAAATTTACTATTTTTAATGTTAGGATCTGACATAATGATTAAAAGTTATTCTTTTTTAATAATAAACTCTTCTTCTATTTTAAATTAATAATTTTTAGTTATGCTTATCTTTTTGCATTTGAATTAAACCATCGGTAATTCCTTTCATCGACACCCCTGTTTCTTTTATAATCTTAAAGTTTTTTAGATTTACATTGGATCTCTTTGCTGATAAATTTAATAGATTTGAATTAATTGGAACAAGAAGTTTTTTATTTAAATTAAAAATTTCAGCTGTTTTAATTGCTAAAGAAAACCTATCTGTGTAATCACTACCGGTAATGTGGTAAATTCCTTGACTATTATTTTTAATTGCTATATTCAATGCCGATATAAAGTCTGGAATATAGGTTGGAGTATTTTGCCAATCTGTAATTTCTTTAAATATTTTTCCAGATTTTAGTGTGTTAATTACTCTCATAACTGGATTTTCTCTTTGATTTTTATTTGTCCAACCATATAAGCAATCAGTTCTTAAAATTAAATACTTTAATCCTGATTCTTGAATTTTTTTTTCTGCTTTCATTTTAGTTAATCCATAATAATTTGCTGGAGATGTTAAATTATTTTCTATATACTCTTCTTTTTTTCCATCAAATACAAAAGAAGTTGATATTTGACAAATTTTACTTTTAGTATTTTTACAACCTTCAATAATATTTTTGGTTCCGTTAACATTGATTGAATCAGCTAATTTATGATCATTTTCACAAATATCATTATCTGTTAGTGAGGCTGCATTAATGACAATATCTGGATTACTTTTCTGAATTAATTCAAAAGTATCTTGTTCTTTTGTGATATCTAAAATCTTTTGATTCTTACTTTCAATTTTATTTTTATTAACTGTAAATTCAAAATCCTCATTATCATTACTAAATTTTTTTATTAAATGGGATCCTACTGTTCCACTTCCACCTATCACTAAAATTTTCAATGTCTGTTATGATTTTTGATAAAACATTAATTTATAATTATCACAGTCAAAAAACGATTATGGGATTAATGTATGTTGGAATATTTACAAGTTTCATAATTTTAATTGTATTAAATATGACATTTCTTATTTTAAATGGCTATTTGTGGTTAAGTGATGGAATACAATCATTAGGACTTGATCAAAGTTTCATAGAAAATATCTACTATTCATTATATCTTAAATGGATTATTCTTGTCAATGTATCTTGGATTTTGTTAACATTGATTTTTATGTTAAAAAGAAAACACTATAAAACAAATTCTGACTTACATTATTTGCGTAATTTACCCGTCATTGATCCTAAAATATGTGTAGTAATTCCTACATATAACGAGGAAAAAAATATTGGAAACATGATACATGAATGTTTTAATCAAAAATTTGTAGAAAAAATTATTGTCGTTGATAACAATAGTAGTGATAAAACTACGGATATTGCAGAAAAAGAAAAAAATGTAATTGTTATAAAGAAAAAAATCAATAAAGGACATACACATTCTTGTGTAATGGGATTAAAAGAATCTCTAAAAACAGATACTAATATTGTTGCATTAATTGATGCAGATGGAACATTCTCTCCAAATGATTTAAATAAATTAATTCCATATTTAGATAACTGTGATCTAGTTATTGGTTCGAGGCAACATCAAGTGATTACAGAAAAAGGTAATCAAAATAGTATGTTTTATGTTTGGGGGAATTTATTTTTAGCAAAACTTTTACAATTAAAATATTTTAGTCTATTACATTTAGGAGTAGTACAATTAACTGATGTTGGTTGTACATACAGATGTATTAAAAAAGAATCACTGAAAAAAATAATGCATGAATTAACAAATCCTTCTAACCCTGCGATCTTAAAACCTGAAAATTGGCTTTTTTCTATTTACATGACTATGCTAGCAATAGAAAATGATTTGAAAATTGTTGAAATTCCAATTACATTTGGGAAAAGACACGGAATTTCTAAATCAAATGTAGATGTAAAATCTAAAGGTATTATCTATGGTTTAAAATTTTTGTGGTTTATTCTGTATAGATAATGTTAAATAAAATTATTTTAGTAATTGTTTCTGTTATAGCACTTTATTCTGCTTTCATTTTAGTATCTGATATTAATACAGTTTATGATAATATATCAAATTTCAAAATAGAATTTTTACCTATAATATTCCCACTGATTTTCTTTGGTTGGTTTCTTCTTTTTTTACGTTGGAATTTACTGTTAAAAAATTCTAACATACATATTCCATTCAAAGATAGTTTTTTAATATATTATTCTTCATTTGCGTTTTCATTCATTCCTGGTGAAGTAGGAAGTTTAGTTAAATCTAAAATATTAAAAAATAAATTTAATATTCCTATAACAAAAACAAGTCCAATTGTAATATCTGAATTTATTTACACCGGTATTGGATTAGTATTCTTATCATTGTTTCTTGGAGGATTATATTTTGAATATGGTTTGTATATTGGTGGTATTTTTTCCATCTTTTTGTTTATTATGTTTTTTATGATAAATTCTAAAAATGTATTTAGAATATTTTTACGAATCGCGTCTAAAATTAAATTTATCTCAAGTTATACTACATCATTTGAAAATTCATTTGATAATATAAAAAAGTCTACAAGTGGAAAAGTTGCTGTCTATAGTACATTGTTATCTATTTCACATTTATTAATTGAATCATCAGCCGTTTTTTTAATAATTTATGCTTATGGGATTGAAACTGTATTTATTTTAGATATTATTCCTATGTATTGTACTTCTATCCTTTTAGGATTTGTTTCTTTTCTTCCTTTGGGACTTGGTGTTGTTGAAGGTGCATTTAGTGCATTTTTGAATCTTCGAGGAATTGAACTAGCTGTAGCATTGCCTCTTGTTATTATTATTAGATTAATTACTAATTGGTTTGGTATTTTGTTAGGTGCATTCACTTTAAAAAAATATGGTGGATTAACAAGTAGGTAATACTTGTTATAATTTATTAATTTAAATAATTCCCACCTTAACTGATTTTATTGTATATTTTTAAAAAAGAAAATAATGTTGTAAAAACAGAAGATCATAAAATAATAAAAAATTTACAAAATTCTGGATTAATAAAAAAAACAGATAATGTTTTAGATTATGGATGTGGTTTGGGAATATGGGATAATGATGCCGTAAATAAAGGAATTTTTTTTAATAAGTTATTAATGTATGATAAAAATCCTGAAGCTAGAAACTATTGTAAGAAAAAATACCCTAATCATACAATTGTAAATGATGTAACTTCTGAGTTAGATGTAAATGTAATATTTTCTAATTCTGTAATTCAATATATTGATATTAACACCTTAGAAAAATTATTTGAACAATTTGCAAATATGTTAAAAAAAGATGAGATAGTTATTCTTTCAGGTAATCCTAGATATCCTCGTATATTTGAATGTGTTTTAACTTTTTTTGGTAATTTTAATTTATTTAAAATTCAAATAAAACAATTTCTTAAATCCGATTACAGAAGTACTAATTTTTATCGACATTCAATTGATGAATTAAGATCTATGACAAAAAATTATTTTACTCTTACTCAAATCCAAAACTTGGAATCAAATAAAAATAGAGATACTGTATATCTTAAAAGAATTTAATTTTTGTACTTTATTTAATATTTTTTTCACTCTATTTAGAAACATGATATAATAAATTGCAATTATGAATATACAATCATGTATTATTTTACAAATTCTTTAATAATGGATATAAATTAAATATTTAAAATGAAATCTATAATTCTTCCTGATGGATTAGGTTGGTAAATTTGGTATGCCTTTTAATAATTTCTTTAAAGACAAAATAATTCTAATTACTGGTCACACTGGTTTCATAGGTTCCTGGCTAACTTTGTGGTTAGAATCACTTGGTTCTAAAGTGATAGGATTTTCGTTAAATCATCCTACAACACCTTCATTGTTTCAAACATTAAATTTAGAAGATAAAATACAACATTACTTTGGAGACATAAATAATATTGAACAATTAAAAGCAATTTTATCTAAACATAAACCTGAAATTGTTTTTCATTTAGCTGCACAATCATTGGTAAGATTATCTTATCAAACCCCTCTTACCACTTTACAGACAAATATTATGGGTACTGCAAACTTGTTAGAATCAATAAAAAATACTAGTGTAAAGAGTTGCATTGTTATGACAAGTGACAAATGTTATAGAAATTATGAGTCCTTTCATCCATATGATGAAAATGATGCTCTAGGTGGTTCTGATCCATATAGTGCAAGTAAAGCTGCAGCTGAAATAATTGTAAATTCCTACCAAAAATCTTTTTTTGATCATTCTAACGTACAAAAAACAAAAATTGCAACAGTACGATCTGGAAATGTGATTGGTGGTGGAGATTGGGCTTTAGATCGATTAATCCCTGACTGTGTTAGAAATTTTTCAGAGAGAAAACATATCAATTTACGTAATCCTAATTCTGTAAGACCATTTCAATATGTGTTAGAGCCTATTTCTGGAATGCTGTGCTTAGCAGAAAAAATGTGGGATGATGACTCATTTAATGAATCCTGGAATCTTGGTCCATCATTATCTGATAATCCATCTAGAGTTGATGAAGTTGTAAATAAAGTTATAAAATATTGGAACGGTGGATCTTGGAAAGACACATCTCAAGAAAACTCTTTACCTGAATCTAAATTACTATTGCTTAATTCTCAAAAAGCTATTGATAGATTGGATTGGTCTCCAGTTTTTGATATTGACAATTCTATAAAAGAAACTGTTATTTGGTATAAAAAATACCACGAACAAAAAAATGACATGGAAGAATTTTCAAAAAAATGTATTTCATATTATTCAAAAAAAGCCATTGATCTTGGTTTAAAATGGACATCTATTTAGAAATTAATCTATTAATTTACTTTTTTAAGAATATAAAATTTAAGGATTAAATTATTTTTGGGCTGGGTAGAGGAATTATGAATTTACCCCCTGCATCCTGAAATTTCTTTTGTTGTTGAATAATTTCATCTGCCATATTCCATGCTAATATTAAAATATAATCTGGTTTAGTTTCAAGAATTTTTTTAGTAGAAACAACTGGAATGTGAGTTCCAGGAGTATATAGATCCTGTTTTAGAGTATTTTTATCTGCTATGTAATCTAAAATATCTGATCCAATTTCATAATAACTCAATAACGTACTTGCCTTAGCAGCTGCACCATAGCCAACAATCTTTTTACCATCTAATTTCATTTTTGTTAACATCATTTTAAGATCTTCTCTAATTTTTTTTACTTTTTTTGCAAATGTTATGTATGTTTCAACTTTGTCTAATTTCATTTTCATTTCAAGATCGATAAACTTTTGTACATTTTCAAATATTTCCCCATTATCTTTCTTCACAAATACTCTCAATGAACCCCCGTGAACTTTCTTTTCTTTTATTTCAAAAATTTGAAATCCAAATTTTTTAAATAATACCATTAATGGCATAATAGAAAAATGGAATACATGTTCGTGATACATTGTATCAAATTCCATTCCTTTTAGTAGATTTACAAGATATGGAAATTCTATGACAAAAATACCATCATCATCTAGTAGTATTTTTACTCCTTCCATAAACGAGTCTAAATTAGGAGTGTGTGCAAAAACATTTGCCCCAAGTATTACTTTTGCTTTACCTTTACAATCTACAATTTTTTGGGCTGTCTCTTTATTGAAAAAATCATTAAAAGTTTCAATACCGTTTTTTTGAGCTAATTTTGCAATATCACTCGGATCTATACCTAAAATTCTTACAGCAAAATTCTGAAATTCTTTGAGAAATGTTCCATCATTACTACCAACATCAATTATCAATGGATTCTGAAATTCTGAAATTCTTTGTTCTATATCTTTTGCAAATTCTTTAAAATGCTTTCTCATAGTATCTGAAGTTCCCGAAACATAAAGATAATTACTAAACATTATTTTTGGTGGTATTATCTCACCTAACTGTACCATTTTGCAGTCTTTACAAAAATAAATATTTAAAGGATAAATTTTTTCAGATATGAAATCTTCTTTTTTTAAAAAACTGTTTGCTAAAGCATGATCTTTTAATTCTAAAATTTTTATAATGTTTTTATTTTTACAAATTCGACATTGACTCATTAAATTTACGTTTTTTTATTTACTACTTTAATATATCTAAAAGACTTGTTTTGAAATAAATTGTAACACAATTTTCCATATTCCTTTTTCCAATGTTGCTTCGAGACTATCAAAGAAATAATTAATTTCTTGTTCATTTATGACTAGTGATGGTTTAAGAAATAATGCAATTTGATCAGTATTTGTAAAAATTATTAGAATTTTATAATTTCTATACATCCAATCAGATATTGCTGATGCAGCTAATTTTGAAATAAATTTTTCATCTTTTGTTATGCTTATTGGTGCAATTTTTAGAATTTTTCCAATTAGAAGATCGTCTGTTTTAAGAAATATTCCATGTAATGCCCCGGAACCACGATGTTCTTTTACTTGATCACTAAAATTATCCACAAGTTGTTGACAACGAACTTTCATTATTTTTTCTATATTGAAACATTTCTCTTCATAATTTTCCTCTTGTGTTATGTTAATTGCCTCTATGGCTGTAATACATTCTTCACCAAACCCATTATATGTTGAAGAATGCAATAATGCATCACGCAAATTTGTTCCATATGCTTTTTTTAATATTGGTGTTCTAGATATGAATGCAGAAATAGATGCTTTACCTCCACCAAAAGTTTTTGATGTTGTTACAATATCTGGTAATACATCATGTCCCATAAAATTAAACATATGTCCTGTCTTATACCACCCAGTATAGATTTCATCAAAAATAAGAACGATGTCATTTTCATTACAAATTTTTTGTAATTGTTTTAAAAATTCTGTACTACATATTCTAAAAGTTCCAACTTGGAATGTTTCTATGATTAGGGCGTAAACATCAGATTCATTAGATTCTTTTTTTAATTTTTTAATTTTTTCTTTTACCGAATCTATGTTATTATATTCAAATGATTCTGTATTTGGAATTTGTGGATATTTAAAATACACTTCCTTTGAAGCACTTATTGTTCCAGAACCAAGTAATTTTCCATGAAATGAAATATCTGAATGAAGAACATGTTTCCTTTTTCCATTATGGTATTTGTATGCAAGTTTAAGAGCACCTTCAACTGCTTCTGCACCCGAGTTACACAAAAATGAATAATCTAAATCTCCTGGTAAAAGTTTAGCTAAATTATGACTCAATGCAGCTAAATATGGTGAAAAAATAGTTTTATGAACTTCCATTTTCTTTTTTTTCTGAAACTCTATTCTCTTCTGTAAAATTCTGGGATGATTATGACCGTGACCCAAAACCCCTAACCCTCCTGTAAAATCCAAAATTTTTTCATTATTTTTTGTATAGATCCAAACTCCTTCTGCATGATCAACTTCTATCTCTCCAATACCAAATGCACCCCAAAGTTTTTCAATTGTTGGATTTACATGTTTTTTATATAATTCCCGAACCTCCGTATTTGTTAATTTTTCACAGTCTTCTACAGAAAATAATTTTTTATTTTTCACTACTTTTTATTCGTGTGATTTGAATTTAAACTAATCCATACATTATATTTTTTAAAATTAGATTTTTTATCTATCATACTAATTCTTAATTATTTTTTTAATGCCTAATATTTAAATAAATAACTTAAATGTGTGTGGTAATGAATTATTTCAATTTGCAAAAACCCTTATTTCAAATGAATAATTTTGTGTTTCAAAATAAATTTCCTATTTTAATTACTTTGATCTTTTTTTTAATATTTTCATATATTGCATTTTTCCATCACTTATATTTTTCAGGACAAGAACAAGATGGAATATTTTATCTATTTAATGGCAGACAATTTTTTGATAGTGATTTAGATAACATAGATCAAATTGGTGCACCTATGGGGGGACCTATACTTTATTCCTTGTTAGAATCTTTTTTTGGTGATGCCTTTAGTTCTTACAAAGCTATCTCAATAATTAGTGGAACTAGTATTGTTTTCATCACTTATTTTATTACTCGGAATATTTTTGGAACAAAAATTGCTTTACTAAGTCAGATTCTTGTAGCAATAAATGTAAAATTACAATTTTTAACAATTTCTGCGTTAAATGAATTAGCGCCGATTGCCTTGATAGTTTTCAGTTTTTTCTTTATATCAAAAAAACAACTAAATATTTCACATTTGATGATGATAGGGTTCCTGTTGGGACTAGCTTTTATGTTTAGGTATCAATCCATTTTTATTTTTATTGGATTCATTATTTTTTTGCTAATTAGAAATAAAAAAATTCGCATAAATTTAACTCACTTTGCTATAGTTTCTATCATCTTTTTGATGTCCGTTAGTCCTCTTCTAGTCTTAAATTACAATACATATGGTAGTTTTCTAGATAATGACTCCGGCTATTATTTTCTAGTATTATTTAAATATCAAACTCCTGAATGGAGAGAAACTATTACAGAAATGAAACATGAAGGACTACTGTCTTTGATTTTAGCTGATTCTGATTTATTTTTTAAAAATTATTTTTATAATCTATTATCTAATAATCCTAATCGTATTTTTAATTTTGGTTCTTTAGATAATTTATCTATTTTACCATTTATCCCGATAATTGGATTTGTTACTGTTTCTCTTGGATTTATCAGTCATATTAAACCCTCAAAAGATAAAAGAATTTTATTTACATTTTTAATTTCTGGTTTTATTCTATTTTTAATATTTTTAATGGGGGATATACAGCTTCATTATTTTGGAATTATTTTTTTCCCATTATTGATTTTTGGAATATTTTATATTAATAGAATTCAAAGCAACTTCCTTCCATTACTTGTAATTTCTATTGTATTCTTTTTTGCATTATCTATTTTACCCGCTTATAGATCGTATCAATTTCTTATATTACTAATTCCATTTTCTATCTTGAATTCAATATTTTTAATAGATGTTTTAGGTAAAATAAATTTAAGAAAAATTTTTTGGAGAAATAATTATGAATAAATTTCATCTAGTAATATTATTAACAATAATTATTTTGAATGTTGGTTTTTCTTACAAGTTTTTTGCTTCCACTTTATACGGAGATTCTTATGAGGGAGTGGAATCTGAGATTGATAAACTTCTTTCTAATAATTATGACTTTCAACATACAAATATGGTTTTCAAGGAAATAGGTGATATTTTAAAACAACAAAAAGATATTGAGAATAGCTATGTCATGACCGAATTATCTGTTTACGCATATTATTCAAATAGTAAATTCCTCTACACTAGTTTTCAATCTGGAATTCCGTCTGATTCACTTCAAGATTTTATTGAGCAAAAAAATTGGTCTGAATTAGATCTCTATAGTTCACAATTTTTGAGTTATCCACGTGTAAAAAATTTGAATAATTTGACTCCTGACTATGTTATTTACAGTGAGCGTCAACCAATTGATAACGATTTAATTTGGTATCAAAACTATCATCCTACTGCTAATACATCTCTATTTGCAAATCCTACTCATGTTGATTTTCCCAAGAATTTTGAATTAATTTATCGTCACCATGATACAAATACATTTGTTTACAAAATTCATGATGAACAGTAATTTTTTTTATAATTTCATTGTTTATTTTTAAACTATTCTCTAACACCATTATTTTTTTTAGAAATAGAGGCTGTAATAGAATAAAGTAGTACCGACATTAACATTAACATTGAACCAATAATCATAGTACCTAACACAATCATTGTAAGTGGAATGGAGAAATATCTTGTTTCATTAAATAAAGTAATTAAATTTTCACCAAATATGATACTCGTTAAAATTAACAATATTCCTGGAACGCCTAAATATTTTAATGGATGTTTCATTGCTATCTGTTCTACAATTGAAATAACCACCTCAGTTGTATGTGAAATTGGATTTTTTGTTGAAGTTCTTTCACCCGTATTGTAAATTACTGTGACTTTCTCTTCTAAAATTTTTAAACCTTTTTTTGAAGCATCTATTAGAATTTCTGAGTCTGCACCAAAACCATCTGTTGTAAATTCAATTTTTTTTATTGCATTTTTTGAATAAGATCTAAAACCACT
>TARA_B110000438_G_scaffold9560_1_pt1 | contig 11555 bp, 11 predicted proteins | sample TARA_B110000438 | Tara Oceans TARA_B110000438 (sample SAMEA4398413) | marine metagenome | biome: Polar Biome; feature: [MES] marine water layer (ENVO:01000295) within the mesopelagic zone...; material: water (ENVO:00002006), including particulate matter (ENVO:01000060) such as......
ATGTAATCGGAACGGCCCCCCATCCGATTGGACGAAAGAAACACTACCCTGTACACTAGGGTAGTTGATTGGGATAGGGGCATCCATTCTACTATTGGAGATGGAAAGAAATAATACTAACTCTGTTCATGAGAACCTATGGATGATGCGATGACCGATGAAGAGTTCGAAAAAAAGTTGCACCACCAATTTCCCTGTGAATGCTGGCCTGACAATTCTTCGAACAAAAGGTGGACACACGAAAAATATAGCGTGGAGATTTTCGGCGTCGAACAGCAGGATTCTAGTTACAAAGCCGACGCCATGTTGACGTGTTCAAAATGTGGTCAAAACTGGACCTCAATGATACAATTTGATATGATAGCGGATGAGGTTACCTTAGTTCCTTCTGACTACACCGAGGTCCCAACCTTTCACTTGCATGTTTTTGACGTGGATACTATTCATTTCGCTCAATCGGTTTTGAGTGAGAACGACGGTGCTCCCGTGTACAAACTTGAAGCTGATTGCAAAATCTGCGGCGATTCCGCGTGGTCCAGCTGGTGTGAATGGAGTGTAGCTTAATCGATTAACAGTCAAATCAATGGGTTTGTGCACAGACCCATCCGATTACAATTGGCGAATCTATGGGCTATCAGTGGGCCGAATTAGACGCTACCCTCTGCTTCAGCCTGAGTCAGTGAGTTTTCAGTGGGTCCGACTTCAGGACCAAGTGAGTGCAGATTCATCCATTGTAGTCAACCTGCAGGTCATGCCCTCACATAACCAACCTTTCCATTCCGCTTCACCGCGATCCTTACCACTCATGGGCTCACAAGTAGAGACGACCAACTGATTCCAAGCAGAGGTGCGCCTTAGATTCTCGACCTCGGTAGGTTCACCTCCCGAGTGATGAATGAACCAGACGTGGCCGGGTTCAACAAGTCCTTGGGCAGCGCAGATTAGAGCCCAGTGGCCACCAGCTCTAGCGACTAGGTTCCCCCCTACACTGATTACCGCCTTCTCGGCCGATTCCCTCCACTCATCGGCTTGTGAGTGATCAGGCCATAGCAGCAACAGGGTTCGCAGCAGTTCAACCACCACCGCGGTAGCACCCGGTACCGCAGAATCGGAGACGGATCTCTGTCTAATGGGAAGTTCAGTGTGGTCGGCACTGGTCATCCAGAAGCCACCATCAGGGTCGGCGAATATTTTGAGCAGCTGGCTGGTGACCTCGCGGCTTCGGTGTAAGCATTCCTTGTCATCCCAGCGTATTCCCCAACGTAGTAGACCGAGTGCGGCCCATGCATAATCATCTAGGAAACCTGGCCCCCCCAGAGCCTCTCCCCTTCGTGTTCGAAGGACGTCCTTACGAGACAAGAACTCCTTGCAGATATGCTGGCCAATAATCTTCGCATCATCTTCGGGCAAATCTGCACAGGCAACTAACAGCATGCCGTTCCACGCGGTAAGCACCTTGTCATCTGTGCCGGGCCGAGCCCGCTTAGACCGCTTCTCAAGAAGGTGAATACGTAGGTCTTCATCATCATCCAGCCCACTGACCTCATGTAGTGATAGTACGCTTCGACCACTGTTCTCGAAGTTACCCTTCTCGGTGATCCCGAAGCGTTCGCAGGCCACTGTATCCCCAGCCTCTTCTGGAGTCCACAAGTAGAATTCTCCTTCCTCAGATTCCCCGTCCTCTCCAACCGAGTCAGCATCGAGAGTCGACCATACACCTCCTGAGGGATCTAGCATCTCATTGCAAATCCATTCTAATGTCAGTCCGATTACCCTGTCATTCTGGCTCCCTATTCCGAGGCGACGTGCCTTCTCGTGAACCGCCAGCATCAGGGCATTGTCGTAGAGCATCTTCTCGAAGTGAGGGACAGCCCATTCAGCATCCACGCAATACCTATGCCAGCCACCTGCGAGCTGGTCGAATAGACCACGGGTTGCCATAACATCCAATGAATGAGATACGATGTCTCTCTCTCCTGCACGCAGCAACCCTTCCATCTCCATCGGGTGCGGGAACTTCGGAGCACTCCCTATTCCCCCGTTGACGGCGTCGTAGACTCTCTTGGAGTGGTTCAGTCCAGCCAATATCGATTCCTTGACCAAAGAGTCAACATCTTGTGATGATTTTTTTCCTATCGATAATTTCTGAATTTGTTCTGTAATCAACTCCGAGGATTTGATGATTTGCTCGCGTTGATCTTGCCACGTCTGCACGACGCTCTCGATCAGTTGCCCCCATGATGGTTTGTTGTAGCGTTGTACGGGAGGGAAGTAAGTGCCGGCGAAGAACGGTTTGAGTGTGTTCGGGTCTACAAATACATTCAGCGGCCATCCCCCACCGCCCGAGTAAATCTGGCACGCCGCCATATACAGTGCATCGACATCTGGACGCTCCTCGCGGTCTACCTTGATACAGACAAGTGATTCGTTCATCTGTTTAGCCGTCTGCTCATCATTGAATGATTCATGCTCCATCACGTGACACCAATGACAGGCGGCGTACCCGATGGATACGAGCAGGGGGCGGTCTAGTTTCTTGGCCAGTTCGATGGCTTCCTCATCCCATGGTTGCCAAGAGACTGGATTAGAGGCGTGCTGGAGCAGATATGGCGAGGTACACCCCTCGAGTCGGTTGGTGATCTCATCTGCCATGGTGTGCCATCGTGTTTAGGCACATGAACCCAATGAGTCACGAACGAGTCAATGGGTAGCGTAATTGACAGTCCTATGTACAACGGTTACATTGTGACATATCCGTAATCTTGGGTTCTACCTCCAGACCCATTATGATGGCCTTTGTCATTCAGGGGTCGCTCAGTAGACTCTCGATGATGCCTGTACAATTCAGGTTATCGAGGTAGACGCATAAATCAATAGTGATCAATGCCAACTTTGCTATGGATCGTACTTTTTCAGTGATTCAGGTGAATGGAGAACCCCACACCCGCCGCATTTTATTTGACCTTCCATTTGTTTCATTGACCCGGCGTTCAGAGACCCGCATTCTGGGCATTCGGCACACCACATCTGTGAAGATTCTTGAGTATTCATTACAATGGTGGTTTCCTTTCTTCTCGATGGTATGACCAATAGAAGAAGGCCAAAAACAGAGAAAAGTATCCCGATCATTAGCATAATTATCCCGAACGTTTGAGCATACCAATGATTATCTTCCATAAACGAAACTACTCCAGTAATTATCATGGAAATTCCAAACATCATCAAAATAAACCCAAAGACACTCTTGATAGAGGTAGATTCGGTAGAGTCAATATTGGATATGGCAGGAGTCTTTTCGTCGGGATTTTCATCTTTGTGCCGCAAGCAATATCCAGTTGTTCTAAACTCCAAGGCATTACAGCCCTCGAAAGCACACTTGTTTTCCCCCACACTCTCAACAGGGAACTAGGGGCGATAGTGATTCCTACGTCACAAAGGGGCCCATAGATTCGTCACTGGGTCTATTGCCCCCCTCGAGGCGCTGGGAGGTGAGCCGGCTTGAACCTCAGCGCACTCTGACCATCGACTGGTTCAACCTACCATCTGGACCTGTGACGACGACGCCGACCGGTCGCCATCCAAGTCTGATGGCGTCGTTGACCTGAGCGTCCAACACGGCCACCAGTTCCACGCTGTCCTCTATCACTCCTTGGCCCCCGTCTTCGCGGGTTCCCGCAGTCACCGTCTTGTATTCCATCGAGCCGCGCACTCGCTGTCGGTTGAAGGAGTCATCGCATGAGCGAGGCTCTGTTGCATTCCCACCGAGTGACTGCTCGGTAGTGGATTCCCTACCCTCTCAGTTCTCAGAAACAATGCTTCTTCTCCACCTCAAGTAACCGTAGGCAGGTAGCGACCAGCAGGATACCGATACCACCCATGCGACCAGTGAACCAGTGTACAATCCGAACTCTTCCAAAGTTGTCATCGCAAGCAAAGCATAGACTCCAACAGAACCTCCTCCAAGCAACATTGGCGCAGCTGCTCCCCTTGGCACAGAGGCCTCTTGAGATATCCAAAGAGCCACCATCGACGTAAGGAAAATTGCTGGGAAAACCGATGCAAGTCCAGCAACCAATGAATAACCCAAATTAGCAATCCAAACCGAAATTCCAATGGCAGTAGCGGCCATCAAACCTCTAGTGATCAACATCGATTTGCTTACCTTTTTCGTTCCAGAAGGTGTTGCTCGTGGTTTCCAACCCAAAGACAAACCCAAGATTGCGGTTAAGGCAACACCGGCAATTGCAATCTCTTGTGCGCTGAGGGAATTGCGTGCCTCATCTACAACAAATATTGCTGAGGTTCCAGCGAATGACCAGATCAATAGAGAAACAAAGATTGTCGCCACTAACCCCCTGCGGGAGGATAGATTAGGAATCATTTCAGGGAAGTAAATCCACACTGAAAGGAAGATGGCATTCGCCAACATACCTAGTGGTATTACCGAAAGGCTAGCCATCAGGTCAGCATTCTCTTGTGCCAGCGACATTCCAATAACTGCTGGAATGATTGTCGTTGGAACCGTCCCTATGACTCCGCCCACTAAACCACCATATCTTTCGATTAGCACAGTTACAAGCGTCGCAACTAGGCCAGCACCAATTGCAGCCAGTAAGACCTGCTCGAGCACAAATGGCTCAGAACCTCACGGCTCATAACAATGGGTTCACGGTTGATTCAATCCTGGGATTGATTCGCCTCAAGAAGATCCGGCCCAAGTCCTAGGATGTAGTAACACTAGTACCGTTAGGAGTTCAAGACGTCCGAGCCACATCAGTATAGTCGAGGCAAACATCGATAATGGGCTCAAATCAGACCAAGTAGAAGCCGCAGTTGCAGGGCCAAAAGAGCCCAATGCAGGACCGGTATTACCCAGCAAAGAGATTGAAACAGAGGCGACATCTGTCAGTGTTAAATCCGGTTCGAGGAAAGAAATAGTCAGCATCGAAGCGGTTACCAGCACCATCCATGAACTCACCATTCCAAGAATAATCCAGATACGGCTTTCATCCACCACATTTTGATTGAAGCGGATTGCAAGCACCTTTCTTGGCTGAATAATTCGAATTACCTCACGCTTTGCTAACTCGAATGCAATTCTAATCCTTAGAACCTTCAAACCACCACCAGTAGATCCAGCGCTGGCTCCAATAATCATCAATAACAGGAGAACGAATTGGCTGAATACCGGCCATTCAGAAAAATTAGCGCTAGAATATCCAGTACTAGATATTGAAATGGATTGGAAAAGAGAGTGTCTTATCGATTCGCTGAATGTGTATTCTGTAGCGCTGCTAAGATTGAATGCCATAGCCAACCAGGCGACGAAAAGAATCAGCAAAAATGCTCTCAATTCTTCATCCTTCCAAACTTCGCCCCATCGCCCTGATAAGGCGAAATATAGCAAGCTGAAATTGATACAAGTTAGAAGCATGAATATCATGATTATTGATTCTATCAATGAATCATCAAAAGCCATTATTCCCAAATCACTAGTTGCGAAACCGCCAGAAGGCATTGTAGTAAGAGCATAATTGATTGCATCAAAACCACCCATATCGGTTAACTGATACAAGGCAAGGCCTTCGATGATTGTCAGGCCGATGTAAATCGCCCAAAGTTTGCGAGCAGTTCCTTCTAGTGTAGTGCTAAGATTCGATACAGTGGGGCCGGTTAATTCAGCACGTGCTAATGCCATCCCTCCACCAAGCGCCTTAGAAAATATTAGTAGTCCAAGCATAATCACTCCCATACCACCAATCCATTGTGAAAGAGAACGCCAAAGCAGTAAGCTTCGGCGTTGTTCTCCTACACAATCCCCATCGAATTCTCCAGCACAAATCGGACTAGTTGATGGATCAATCATTGAAGCCCCAGTAGTCGTGAATCCGGACATCGATTCGAACCAAGCGTGTAAGGCTCCTGATAACATCTCAAGGAATGTGGCATGTCCATCGACAAATTCGAAGGGGCCATAGAACATCCCTCCTAACCAGAAAGGAATTGCTCCGAGAAGAACTACAGGAGGCCAGCCCAATGCTACTGCAGCGAAGGCTTCTCTATCCCTGACACGACCACTTACCTCGTAACCACTAAATTTTGAGATTAACCATTGGCTCGCTCCGAAAGCGAGGATTAAGGCAATTGCATAGGTCTTGAATGCAAATTCCCAGCCATCCACGTAAACAGAATAGGCTCCTACCACTGCTAATGGTATAGCGAATATTCTCAGAGTCCAACCTATGACTAGGCCGATTACATCCCAGCGCATGGCTCAACTCCCCAGAGCCTTCTCCAATCGTGCGAGATCATCTAAGTGGAGGAACAATAGAACCTTGTCTCCAATCTGTAATGTATCAACTTCACTAGGATTCAAAATATGGGTTACGCCATCTTCATCCTCATGCTCAACCATTACTATTCTACAACCTAGCTTAGATTCAGCATCCGAAATTGAACGTCCAACAACCTCTGCTTTTGCACTAAGGGATGCTGAAATTGAAATGATACCTGGCAGTGATGGGATTACCTGATAGGTCCCAGGAACATTCATGTGAATTGATTTGAGGATTGAAATTACAGTCACGTGCCTTCGGCTAACTGGTCGGGTGAGACCGATGCGCTGGACCGCTTCGACCAGAGCCCTATCCTTGAGAATGAGGCCGGTTCGTGGCACTCCCTTGTCCTTGGCGCGCATTGAAATTGCGATGTTGAGATTGTCATCAGCGAGTGCTGCGATGGCGATATCTTGTGAAGCGATACTGAGTTCTTTCAGCAACTCTCCATCCTGAGGGTCACCGTGGATGACATCGAGTCTCTTGCTATTTCCAGTGCGCGAACCCACCAATTCGTTTGCAGCATCGAGGTCGGGCTCGATAACCACAACTTCGGCACCCTCGCCGAGATAATGCCCGGCCAGCTTCGTGCCGAATTGGGTTGCCCCGAAGATGGCTACCAACGGGTCTTCTGGCCAATCAGGGTCCTGCAGACCCGAACCCGTTGTTATCGTCAGGAATTCCTCGGTCGAGCGGGCTACAAAACACAGCTTATCGCCCTCTTGAATGACCTCTGAGCCCGCTACCAGAGCCCCTCTTTCATCTCCCGAGCGGATAGCATAAACAGATGGGATATTGACTATCCAATCGCCGACCTCGCCCGTAGTTTTACCAATCAAAGCAGAATTCTGCATTACCTCGGCAACTGCGATCCAGGCGTTGTCGCCCAACGGTAGGATTTCCTCGAGAGAAGGTGCGAGCAAGCCTGCCGCCAATTGCTTGACAATATCATCAGAAGCACACACTATGTGGTCGGCGCGTGTCCATCTTTCGAGTGGCCCTGCGCCGCGATTCTTGTCGAGAAGAGTCGGATCACGAATCTTAGCGATCGTTGTCAGCCCACGCGTAGCACGATCGCCCACTTGCTCACTATACACACGTTTTGCAAAGGCACAACCGAGGAGGTTGACCTCGTCATTATTTGTGCACAGAACCATGATTTCAGCGTCATTGATTCCAGCACGCAGAAGCGAATCCCGCGAAAGCGCATTTCCAGTCACCAAAAGACAGTCAAGAGACTGTGATTCATTGATTGCAACAGGGTCCGGATCGATTAGCGCAACCTGTCTCTTTTCAGCCCTCAGGGAGGCTGCGACACCTCTGCCAACTTCGCCGGCTCCAGCAATAATGACACGCATTCTGCGCCGCTCCTTCGGCGGGGCGGCTATAATCATGACTTCTTGCGAAGGCGTTAATGAATCATCAGAGGACTGCGAGGCTATTTGCGAGGGCTTTTCTCATTCTTCCTCAAAAACACTCTCTCCGCGGACGCGTTCGACCGCCGCGAGCTCATGGCGGGGCGAACTTCTGAGGGTTCGGCGATAGGCTTGAGCGGCTGCTGGAGTCATTCCTGAGAGCAGCCAGTGTGAGTGCGCCGGGAACCATGACCAAATGACGGCCGGTGCTATCAGAGCCAGTATGAAGGGGTTGAACACAGCTAGAACGGTGCTGAGGATGAGGATGGCCCTGACCAGCGCGCTGATGAAGAATGTCCGTGCGCGCTTGTGCTCAATTATTCGCGAACCTTGCCAAGAACCAATGGACGCGTGGCCGATGCATGCGGTGAGGGTAATGGCGCAAGCGAGGATGATATTGAGAGGGTCGAATCCAGTTGTCCCCTCCCAAACATTCGGATCGAAGATGCGTACGTTGAGATGAGCGGAGCGCATTGCACCGAAGCCTAGTCCTAGGGTCCAACCAAATGGTGCGCTGGCTCGTAGTCCAACGGTTCGTGGACGCCCGAGTAGGAATAGAGCAAATGCGGATTCGGCCATTCCGATGACCAGTGCGATTAACGAAACCTCGAAGATATTGACTGAAGCCTCGCGGATATTTGCGAGGATGAGGGCATCGATTGCAGAGGCTGCTAGGACTCCGGCTACGAGTCCGAAAAGTAGCGTCTTCACCGCACCGGAGAGGTCGTAAAATCCGGTCATTCGAGCGATGGTCCCTCGCCATCCGACGTAGATTCCGAGTAAGCCGATGGCGAATGCAAGTTGCATCTCCCACATCGCAATAGGGACCTGCGCCATGTTCCGCCCACACCGCCCCCGCTTTCAGTGCAACGCACGGTGAGCCGCTTAATTGCTGGATTCCAGCGCTGATAATGAAGTATCGCAGACGCTCAGCGCCGCGATTTACAACCAATAACGTTCAAACCACACGCTTCGGACCCGCAAGTCATGGCACTCGAGGGTCTGAAGCGTAAGATCCTCGGCTCCATCGGCCTGCTCAAGGGCAAGAGGGAGATTGACGAGGAAACAGTGCGTGAATTGTCCCGCACCCTTAGACGAGCCCTTCTGGAGGCCGATTTCAATGTCAGGCAAGCCAAGGAGCTGACTGAGCGTATCGAAAGCCGACTGTTGGAAGAGGAACCTCGTCCAGGCGTCAAACTCGAAACTCACGCAATGAATCTGATTTACACTGAGCTAGTCCGCTTGCTTGGTCCCGCTCGCGAAATCAAGCCTCACAATGAGACTGTCTTGATGGTCGGTCTCTACGGTCAAGGTAAGACCACGACGACCGCAAAAGTTGCTGAGTGGTGGCGCCGTAAACATGGCGTCAAAGTAGCCGTCATCGAAGCCGATGTCCATCGACCCGGCGCCTACGCCCAACTGCAACAACTCCTCGAAGACTCGCCCGTCGAAGTCTACGGAGAACCAGACGAGACTGACGCTGTCAAAATTGTCCGAAATGGAATCAAGGCCGTCGGTACAGCCGACGTTCTGATTATCGACACCGCCGGTCGTGACAGTCTCGATGAAGAATTGCGCGAGGAACTCATTCGTATCGCAGAAATCGCCAACGCCACCGAGCGTTTTCTCGTAATCGATGCGCAAGTCGGCCAAGCCGCCGGTCCTGTTGCCCAAACCTTCCACGATCTAGTCGGGGTCACTGGAACTGTCGTCACAAAACTCGACGGAACTGCTCGTGGAGGCGGCGCCCTCAGCGCTGTCGCCGTCACTGGCGCGCCGATTGTCTTTGTCGGAGAGGGCGAGCGTGTCGGCGACCTCGAGAAGTTCGAATCTGACAGATTCATCTCTCGACTTCTCGGTATGGGTGATATTCAAGGCCTGATCGACCTAGCTCCCGAAGACCTCGATCAGGAAGAGGCAATTCGGCTCACTCAGAGGCTGATGTCGGGTCGATTTACCCTCAGAGATATGTACACTCAAATGGAAATGATGAGTCGAATTGGAACAGTCGATCGTATCCTTTCTCATCTGCCGGATGGGATGTTTGGGATGGGTTCGATGTCCGCAGGTCAGAAGAAGCAAATGCAGGCGAATCTTGCAAAGTATCGGGTGATTATGGATTCGATGACACAGCAAGAAAAGGACGAGCCAACACTCCTAAAATCGCAACGAATTCGCCGTATCGCTCGAGGTTCTGGCACCACTGAAAAGGATGTCAAAGAACTACTCAACCAATGGAATCGAAGCCGGAAAATGATGCGCGGAATGAAGGGAGATAGGCGCATGAGAAAGCAGATGAAATCGATGATGGATGTCGATGATCTCGACCTTGATATGGGGTGAAAATTTGCAACGGCGCTTCGCCATCATCGGCCATCTCGCGCCGAGTTCAGGCAAGTTAAATCTCAATGATTTAGCAGGAGACTCAGGCCGTATGGACGTGCTCGTGAGGGTGGTAAATGCGGCTCTTTTCGTCTCCCACGGGATTCGCCGAGATACACACGTCACACTCCTCCTTTGCGGCGGCCCTGGGCCTGATCGGAGAATTTGGTTCAATGGTGAGACGCTCGCCGGCGTTAGGCCTGACGAGCGATCGATTGCTGGACAAATCAAAGCGATTCTCAAACGTCCAGTTCCGGCAATCGGTACATTCGACGAAGTCACACAAGGCATTTTCGACACAGGTGGAGGGCTTGCTGAAACTCTTGCCGAATGGGGGCGTGAGGGAGTTCAATTGCACGTCCTCGATGCCGGTGGAGAATCTCTTGATTCCGTAGTTGAAAGTGAACAAGTTGGCTTTTTGCTATCTGACCACTTGCCTCTGACAGATACGGAAATTCAGATGACTGCGGGGCTACCGCGAGTCAGTTTGGGTACTGATTGGTTGCAAGGTCATGCCTGTGTGACAATCGTTCATCACGCGCTTGATTCGCGGTGAATTAGTCCTCAAGCCAGAAGGGTAAGCCATTTGTCCCCGGCTGAGTGGCTGCTGCTAGCAGGCGCTGTGAAATGCCCAGAGGGTGATTCACCGGCCAACAGGAAAGTGGCGTTATTGCAACCGCTCCAGCATTGACTGCATTGCAGTCTGTATCGGGAATATCTTCGTCTTCGATACGAGCGGCACCGACTTTGTAGGCAACGCCGTGATTTTCGGTGTTTGACATATCGATTGCATTGTGATACCAACGCGAACCCAGAGAAACAGTACGGAAACCATTGGTCCAAGTCTCGGGTGCGTTGATGTTCAACATCAAATCACCATTACGGAATGAATCGATGATTAGCTCGCGCTCATCTGCTCCTTTGGGTTGGGTACGTGAGCCATTTGGCCGAAGCAGATTAGTTGCCTCTTGCGGCAAGATGCGTACTGTCGCCTCGATCACTTCGATAGTCGCTTCAACGGATGACTCGAAATCGCTGTGCTGGTAGGTTGAGAGGCTCGTAGCAATCGCAGGCATTCCGTAGAGTCCTGCTTCGCGAGCGGCGGAAACTGTACCTGAATGCATGACATCGACCGAAAGATTCGGGCCTTGATTAACGCCGGAGACGCAGAGAGCCGGCTTCATCTCCGGCGCCCAATGAGCTAATCCTCCATCGATCGCAACGATGGCACAATCGCACGGAGTCCCGTCCAAAGAAAACATTCGCAAAGGTGGCCCATCAGAACTACCTAGATCAGTTGCAAGATCCGTGCGCTCAACAAATTTGAGATTGTGACGCAGAGAGAGACGCATTCCAGACGCTGATTGTTCACGTGCAGGAGCCATTACAACAATTGGAAAACCGCGCTCGTGAAGACCACGAA
>TARA_B110000438_G_scaffold30961_1_pt1 | contig 11546 bp, 7 predicted proteins | sample TARA_B110000438 | Tara Oceans TARA_B110000438 (sample SAMEA4398413) | marine metagenome | biome: Polar Biome; feature: [MES] marine water layer (ENVO:01000295) within the mesopelagic zone...; material: water (ENVO:00002006), including particulate matter (ENVO:01000060) such as......
TTGTTACCATGTCTGATACAAAATTCGCACTTTCTGAAACAAGAATAGGCCTTACTCCTTCACAAATATCTCCATATTTGATAAACCGTTTGGGCTATGCAACTGCCCGGAAAATGATGTTGCTTGGTGCAAGCATTAATGGCAAAGAGGCAATGGCAATAGGAATAGCAGACTATCTCGCTAGTGATACTGATAATTTGGAAGAAATCTTAGGTGATATTAAGTCACAGGTTTTCAAATGTTCTCCCAATGCAATAGCGATTACAAAACAGGTTCTAACGATTAATGAATATTTAGACCCAGAAAAGGCTGCGGATTTATTTTCTGATTGTATAGTCAGCGATGAGGGCAAGGAGGGGTTTAATTCTTTTTTCGAAAAACGAAATCCTTATTGGGTACCTGATAAACAAAAGAAAAAACAATAGTGAGGAATTAAAAATGCATTTTAATGATGAGCAGAAAGCACTTTACAAAACAGTTAAAGAGTTTGCAGAAAATGAAATCCGACCTTTCGCAGATGAGTGGGAGAAGGATGGTTTATTTCCTGCACATGAACTTTTCAAAAAAATGGGCGACCTTGATCTATTGGGGATAACTAAGGATGAAGAATATGGCGGGATGGGACTTGATTATACTTATGGAATTGTTTTTGCCGAAGCTCTAGGATATGCGGATGACGTTGGTGTTGTTACTGGCATAGGAGTACAAACAGATATGGCAACACCAGCATTACACAGGCATGGGGCTGAAGAACTAAAAAAAGAGTTTCTAGTTCCGGCCATTAAAGGTGACGTAGTCACTTCCGTTGCTGTCAGTGAATCCGGAGGCGGATCTGATGTATCAGCCGTAAAGACTAGTGCAAAAAAACGAGGTGATGATTATATTATTAATGGTCAAAAAATGTGGATCACAAATGCTACCCAGGCAGATTATTTTTGTACTCTGGTAAACACAAGTGATGATAAACCTCATATAAACAAGTCACTTATTATTATTCCCGCAGATACAAAAGGATTAAGCATCGGGGATAAAATAGATAAGCTTGGTCTAAGGACCTCAGACACTGCTCCTGTTTATTTTGATAACGTTTGTGTCCCTCAACGATTCAGAATTGGCAATGAGGGTGAGGGTTTTAAAATTCAGATGGAGCAATTTCAAGAAGAGAGATTGTTTATCTCCGCAAGCACTTTGGTTGCGATGGATAATTGTATTGATAGAACCATTGAATATTGTAGGGATCGTAAGGCTTTTAATAAGAGGATAATCGATAACCAGATAATACAATTTCGTCTTTGTGAATTAAAAACAGAGGTTGAAGCCGTTCGTTCTTTAGTTTATCGTGCTTGTCAAAACTATGTTAATGGAGAGGATGTTACACTTCTAGCATCAATGGCAAAGCTAAAGAGTGGTCGATTGATTAGAGAGGTTTCCGACACTTGCATCCAGTTTTATGGCGGTATGGGATTTACCTGGGAAAATCAGGCCTCAAAGCTTTATAGAGATGGTAGGATGCATTCGATAGGAGGCGGTACAGATGAGATAATGTTGAGAATTATTTCAAAAAATTTAAATTTGATAGGAAAATGAAACTATACTTTAATTGCTAACTTTTAGATTTAGGAATAGGTAACTATTTATTCTGATTGAACAGCCTTAGTGATTTTTTTTCTGAGATATTTACTCATAAAAAGGTCAAGAAAAGGGATAAGCCTTAGATTCCATGGAATGTAGACTGTTTTTTTATTATCTATAATTGCCTGAATAATTCTATCAGTACAATCCCCCAACTCTATAGAATTTTTACTATGTTTTCTTTTTGTTTCCCCCATTTTTTTACCATTTGGCCCAAATGCGTTTGAACGCATGCTTGTTCCTCTTATCCAGCCCAAAAAAGCCTCTAAAAATTTTACTTTACCATCAAGCTCCATATCTAGGGTATCCAAAAAACCATGAAGCGCATGCTTTGATGCGGCATATCCAGAGTGATTGGTAAAGCCAACTATAGCCTGAGCAGTTGAGCAGGTCACGATCATTCCTTTGGATGAGATCAGATGTGGTAAAGCAGCGTGTATACAGTGTACGGCACCTGTGTAATTCGTATCCATTAGATCTTTAAAGAAAGAGATATCTGATATATCTTCAAAAGGGGTCCACATACTCACACCTGCTCCTAGTAGTAATATATCAATCTTACCATAACAATCTATTGACTCATCAATTAGATTTTTACATTCAATACTTTTGGTTATATCTGTTTTGATGCCGAAGGCATTTCCCCCGGTTTGTTTAATCTCATTTGTAATTGATTCAAGCTTAGAGTTTCTTCTGGCTGCAAGCACCACAGATGCACCCTTCGATGCTAGTTTGATTGAAAGAGATTTACCTATGCCTGAAGATGCACCCGTAATAACACAGACTTTTCCTGATAGATTCATGGGGCAGAATTAATTAGTCAGAAACTATATTATTATTGACACCAAAAATATTGTCAGGATCTTGAGACTTTTTGATACTTTGTATCATTTTTATACTTCCATCAGATATTGTATCATTCATAAAATCCTTTCTTAGCTTCCCTACACCATGATGGTGAGAGATTGAACCTCCATTTTTTATAAAACATTCTCTAAGAGCGTGTTCAATCTTACTGAAAATTCGATCTGGGTTTTCTATACCTCTTACATTTATTGCAATGGTATTATACATGCAAATACCAGTATGATATATTTTTGAGACTCTTGAACAGAAAAATGGTTTACCAGGTAGATTATATTTTTTATGGAGCTCAAGTAGGAGCTTATTTGCTTCATCTTTAACCTGATTAATTTTTGACCATGGTACAGCTGTTTCTAAAGTTTCACCCAGTATTCCTTGAGGAACAAAAAACTCTCTTATGTAGGCAATTACCATTGTGATATTATAGCCGACTTTTCCTTCTTTACCTCCGCCGATAAGACCGTTATATTTTTTGGCGAGTCTTTTTATATTTTTTCTTTGATATTTTACTTCTGATTGAGAGCCTTCTAACTTAAAAACAGCTGCCACGAATTCATCATGATCAAAGCCTTTTATCTTGAACACAATTTTTTGTATTCGGCTCATGATCTTAGCCAGACGATCTTTCTCTGGCTTGAGCGCGCTACCGAATTGAAAGTGTAGGCTGTCAAGCATCCTTGCGCTTGCTGGAACTGAGCTTGAGTGCGCAATCTCATACATGAACTTCAGACCAGTGTCCCAATCTTTAAGTACCACGGACTCATAGTCTGAACACTCTGGGAGTTTGTGTATTCTCAGTGTTGCTTTTGTTATGATTCCAAGGTTGCCTTCAGAGCCAAATAATAAGTTTTGTGTTTTGATGCCTATGGATGATCTTACTAGTGGCTCAATCTGATTTAAAGAACCGTTTGGAGTAATCATTGTAATATTTTGTACAATATCTTCAATATTACCATAACGATTTTTTTTCATTCCAGCAGCATTTGTGGATATCCAACCACCAAGCGTAGAGAGTTCAATGCTATCTGGCTCATGTCCCACAGTATATCCTTCGCTCTGCAGCTTCTCTTCCAAAATTTTACCAGTGATACCTGCCTGGAGGGTGACCAATAAATTTTCTTTATCCCAAGACTCAATTTTATTCATTCTTCTGGTATCAACGGAGACGATCATCCTATCTTCTTGATTAGGGATTTTTAGTGCATTTGTAACATTGGTACCACCGCCATAAGGGATTAGGCAAACATTATGCTTTTTGGCTAAGTCAATTAACTTTTTTACGTCCTCCTCAGACTCAATATAAAATACAAGATCTGTCAGTTTTGGTAGTTTGTTGTACAAAACTTTGAATACTTCATCAGGACCGTTCTGACCATGACTGTGAAGCACTCGCTCACCATCTTTGAATGTGTACTGGTCACTGTTAAATATAGATTCAATGTCATCTATAAAAGGTTGATTAATCTTTTGATCGGCAGCATGCTTTTTTTGTACTTCCTTAAAATATGGTTTGGTTTTTATTTCTATATCTAAAATTTTTTCCACAAATGGCACTAAATAAGGCAAGTTTTCTCCAGAAACGCCCTCATACCTTTGTCCAGTAAAAGTAACAGTTCCATCATCATTTATAATAAACTGAGAGTCTTTAAATCCCCATTTATGGCCCCATAAAGAATTATTTACTCCAAAAAATTTTGATTCCTTGCCATTACTCATTTAAATCTCTTATTTTGTTTTTTATTCTTTTTTCTAGTTCTATAGTCATTTGACGTGCTGCATCGAAGAGATCCTTTTTATCTGAACTATTGGCATCAATAAATGAATCTGGATACAGTGCCTCTAGAATGTAAACATGAATTTTGCCAGGTCTAAAAAGAATCTTTCCTTTTGGCCAAGACGCTCCTGAACCTTTAATCACCGCAGGCAGTATTGGTTTATTGAGACCAATGGCTAGTCTGGCAGGCCCTTTTCTAAATCTTCTCATAACATCTGGCTTTCCTCTGGTACCTTCAGGAAAAATTATAATACAACGCTTGTCGACATCCATAAATCCGTTCGAGAGCTTTAGGGTATCTTCAAAGGAAATATCTTTTCCAGAATCTGATTTTCTTCCAAGAGGAATCAGGTTCATAACTGGTTTCATTATGTTCCGCCTGAGCCAACTATCAAACCAGTAGTCTTTAGCCGCCAGCATTCCAATATTATTAAAATTTTTATCAGCAGCTAGAGATAATGCAATAACATCTAAGTGTGCATTATGATTGCTACAAAAAATAAAAGACTTATCTGGTATGTTTTCTTTACCAAAAATTTTTAAAGGGGTGTACCACAGAAAAATAAACCTAGCCCAATTGTATAATAATGTTTTTCCTATACGATGATAAAAGGGCTGAGGTTTTAATAAATGAGAATACTTGGGATTATCAAGTACATCCATAAGGATATTTATTTTATTTTCTACCGTATTTCATGTGAGCACTGGTCCAAGTATGAGACATTATAGCGGACCCTAAGGAAATTTCAAGCCCAAGTGTCGCAGCCGCAATAATCTCAGCGAGTTTTCTTGATGAGTGTTCACTGGTATCACATTTCAATAATTGAAGATTTTGTTGCTGCTGACTAAGCCTGGTACCACCACCTACTGTTCCAACCGTTAGAGATGGAAGGGTCAATCGCCAGGTAACACCATCATCAACCTTCTCAACTGTAAAATGTCCAACTGAGTTCTCTGCAACACAGGCTGTGTCCTGCCCAGTTGCCAGGTAAATAGCGGTTAGGGCATTGGAAATATGGAGTCCATTACCCAGTGTACCTGCCATGGCGGATACTATGGGGAAATAAGTCCAATTTTTGATTAAAAAATCTGGGTCGACATTTAACACTCTTGCCATCACAGATTTACTGGTATGTGTTTCTGCTATCACCCCATGCCCTCTTCCTAATATCATATTTCGAGAAGAAGCCTTTTTATCACTAGCCAAATTGGAGTCAAGGAAAAAATCTTGTCCAGTCTGTTGTCTTATATAATCACAGGCAACATTAGTAGCCAGTGTGACCATATTTTGACCTGCTGCATTTCCTGTGTCTAAAATAAAATCAAGAAGCACATAATTTTGAATAGTGTGTTGGTCAATACGTAATATTTTGCCATACTTTGTTGTCGATTGTGCGGCCTTTATAATTTCATCCATATTTTTATTGACCCAGACCTGAAAATCATCAATTTTTCTCAGATCATCAAATATAAATATTGGCGATCTTGATAATTCTTGTCTAAAGTGTCTAACTTTAAATCCACCACAGAAAGAAGAAGCGTAGAGTCCTCTGTTCATTGAAGCAGCAAGGCTACCTTCAATTGTACATATCGGTATTGGGAATTGACCTTTAGCGTATTTTCCTTCTACTATTGCAGGTCCTACAATAGCCATCGGGAGTTTCATATATCCCACATGGTTCTCAATAATACCTTTTAGGTCTTCAGAATCGTTTTCAGGCAGATCTTGTAGTTTAAAACCATGTTCATTCTCAAGCCATTCGACCCGTTTCTTTGAATCTTCAGAGGTAAATCCTCTAGGTATACTATTTCTTTTACCGTTGTTATTCTCGTGCATATTTTTTTTACCAATAAGATGGGCAGGTAGTTTTCAGGATCCGTTTTTATTTAGAAGAACGGTGGTGGCCTCCCGCTTTCAGCAAACTTCCTTGATCCAATTTTCAATAAACCGGAAAGGCCTGTTTTTTGAGAACGGAGTACAGCCTCCTTTAGATATTATTTGTAGACCCTGGAATAACAGAACCTGCCCAATTATTTTTTAATTAATTGTCTCGGAACTTATTCCTCTTTTCATTACTAAAAAACATTATTTACTATATGTTTTTAATTGATTTTCACTGCTTGCGACAGAGACTGCAACAGCCGCATCTCCTGTAACATTAACCATTGTTCTAACCATATCTAGGATTCTGTCTACTCCAAGAATCAGCGCAATTCCAGCACTAGGAACGCCAACAGATTCCAGAATTATAATTAGCATAATGATTCCAGCTGCAGGCACAGCAGCAGTACCAATAGAAGCGAGTACTGTAGTAAAAATAATTGTTAATTGATCACTGATCGTAAGGTCCATACCCAAAGCCTGCGATATAAATACAGCAGCGACTGCCTGATATTGTGCGGTACCATCCATATTAATTGTTGCACCAAGAGGAAGGACAAACGAAGATATTTCTTCAGATACTCCAAGCTCATCCTCACATCGTTCCATAGTTATCGGGAGCGTTGCACCACTAGAGCTTGTCGAAAAAGCAAGTAACTGAGCTGGTGCTATACCTTTAAAAAAATAATGGAGAGGCATTTTTGTATAGTATTTGAGGAGGAACACATAGCTAATAAACACGTGGAGGAGCAGGCCCAGTATCAGAGTGAACATGTAAAACCCTAGAGCGCTCATGAGCTCCACTACCTGACTAAGATTATCGCCTGCAACTTTGTTAATAGTTTGTGCTATCAAAGCAAATACACCTATAGGCGCCATGAGCATAATCATGTCAATCACTTTGAGCACAACATCATTTAAACCTTCAAAAAAACCTAGGAAGATTTTTGATTTTTCTTTTGGGATTTGAATCAAACCAATTCCAACAAGTATGGCAACAAATACAATCTGCAGCATATTCCTATTATTGGATGCTGATGAGATAACATTATTTGGAACCATGTCTACGATAGGTTTCAGAGGACCTCTTTCTTTTACCTTTTGGGCGCTAGTTGTTTTTGTTTCCACATTTTTTTCATAGGTCTGCTGAAGCTCTGTTTTCATTTCACTCGGTATCTGGCCACCAGGCTGAAAAAAATTCACCAAGAAAAGACCAATGGTCACAGAAACAATTGTTGTTGAAATATAGATGGTAATTGTTTTCCCACCTATCCTAGACAGCTTTTTGGTATCAGAGAGGGAGGCAACGCCTGTTACCAGAGAGGCAAACACCAAGGGCACAGCGATCAGTTTTAATAGGTTAATAAATATTGTGCCAAACGGAGCTATCCAGTCTGTTGTGAATGATCCCCATCCGGCTGATGCGCTGAGGATTCCGTAGGCGAGTCCGGCGACAAGCCCGATAATAATTTTCCAATGTAGAGCAAGATTTTTCATAATCAGAGTCCCAATGTAAACCCAATTATGTTAATTTGGAAAAAATATAATTGTCTAATCTATTGTAGATATTTTATAGCAGTATTTACATCGGTGGTGGGTCTTTTGCATGCAAAGTTTTCGCAAACATAGAAGGTAATCTTATCATCAATAGTATCGTGCATTGAAGTCCAGGGAGCAATTTTATCTAACCCAGAATCATTATTCATTTCTTTAAAAATAATAATACTATGAGGGTTGTAGATATCCTGTATTTTTCTTACTAAGGTAATAGCCTCAGGACTTTTTTCTTTGGCAACGATTACTACCTCTTTTGGATTTTCTTGGTTGAACATAAAGGCTGTCAGCATAGATGAGTGGGCAGATGGAACTCTATTTATTCGATCTGAAAAGGCAAGAAACGTATTTTGAGCAATATCTTCCCACTTAGTATCGCCAGTGAACTTGCTGAGTCTGATACAGTTCATGGCCGCGACAGCATTGCCTGATGGTATTGCTCCGTCGTAGCTGTCTTTTGCTCTAACAATTAGTTTTTCACCATTTTCAGGTCCGATGAAAAAGCCGCCACTTTCTTTATCTAAAAAGTCAGAGACCATTATCTCAGCTAGTTCTATAGCAGAATTCAAATATTGAGTATCGAAACTGGTTTCATAGAGGTTTATAAGTCCCCAAATAAAAAATGCATAGTCATCAATATGGGGCTGTAACCCGGCTGATCCATTTCGATAGCGTTTAAACAATCTTCCGCTATCGTCTTTCAGGTTTGTGAGGATGAAATTTGCTGCTTTTTCAGCGGCATTAATATAGGCTTCATCCTTCAGAATTTTTCCACCATTAGCTAAGGAAGCGATCATTAGTCCGTTCCAGTCTGTTAGTATTTTATTATCCTTAAGTGGGTGTATCCTATTTTCTCTTTGAGTAAATAAGGTTACCCTATTTTTTTCTATCGATGCTTTTAAACTCTCAAGGTCTAGATTGTTTTTCTTAGCATATCTTGAGATTGTTGTTATTAAATAGGGTATGTTCTTTGCTGTTAGCTGGCGGGTTGCCTCATCATGAAAGTTTCCTTGTTCCTTAAACCCAAATATTTCTGCAAATTGTTTTCCCTGCTCTGGGCCTAATAGCTTATTTACTTCTTCACTGGTCCAAACATAAAATTTTCCTTCTTCGCCTTCACTGTCTGCATCCTCCGCGGAGTAGAAGCCACCTTTTTTATCTGTCATATCTCGGAGTACATAGGTAAATATTTCCTTAGCTATCTCGGCGTACTCTTGTTTTTTGGTTAGCTCAAAAGCTTCTAAATAGGCCATAGAGATCATTGCCTGGTCATATAACATTTTTTCAAAATGAGGCAGAAACCATTTCTGGTCTGTTGAGTATCTGTGAAATCCAAGACCAATATGATCGAAAATCCCTCCCATACGCATTCTGCGAAGTGTTTTTTCTACCATAGTCTTTGCCATGGGGTCCCCATAGGCTTTGTGGTAACGAAGCAATAATATCAGATTATGTGGTGAGGGGAACTTGGGCGCTCTGCCAAACCCTCCAAAGTCATTGTCAAATCGTTCAATAAAATCCCCAAACGCATTGGTAAGGATTGCTCGATTAAGTTTACCTCCAGGTTTTGTATTATTCGCATTTTTTAGGTAGTTGTTAACCTGCACAATGGTTTTTTGAATATCTTCTTTTTTATTATTCCATGCGTTTGTAAGCGATGGCAGCAGTTCTAACATACCCGGCCGATTTCCTCGTCCGGTTTTTGGGAAATATGTGCCGGCGAAAAATGGTTCTTTTTTTGGTGACATTACAATTGTGAGTGGCCATCCCCCTCTTCCTGTCATTGCCTGACATACAGACATATACAAGTGGTCGACCTCAGGCATCTCCTCCCTATCTACTTTTATTGACACAAAATTGTCATTCATAAGCTTAGCAACCTGTTCGTCCTCAAATGATTCATGCTCCATTACGTGGCACCAGTGGCATGTAGAATAGCCAATTGATAAGAATATCGGTTTGTTTTCTTGGTTAGCCTTTTCAAAAGCTTCTTCTCCCCATGGATACCAGTCAACGGGGTTGTTTTTATGCTGAAGCAGGTACGGGCTCTGGGAGTTCGCGAGACGGTTCATTGTATTTTTTTCTGAATTTTCATTTTTATTAGGTTTTTCTTTTGCACAGCTCAAAGGCAGTGCGCTCACAAAAATTAGTAAGGTTAACTGTTTAAGCACGATGATTATTATTAGAAATATGTGTAATCGCTGGTAGTCATGGTGTGCAATTTATAATAAATGTTTAAATAAATAGTTCTGTATTTAGTTTTCAGATGCAGATAAGTTTTAATAGTATGATATATACTGTCTCAATTGCGATCTATCTATTTGCCTTGGTTGGTATGGGCGTTTATAAAACCAAAATGGTAAAGAATAGTGAGGACTTTATGGTAGCGGGCAGGTCACTGCCTTGGTATATCCTGGTTGGAACATTGCTTGCTACGTGGATGGGCAGTGGGTCTTTATTTAGCGGCGCAGGATTAGGCTATAGAAATGGACCCGCAGCGCTCTGGTCAAGCGGAGGGGCCTGGCTTGGTATCGCGTTTATTTATTTTATTGCAAAAAGAATTCGCAATTTTGGAAAAGTAACCGTTCCAGATATTTTTGAGGTGCGCTATGGCAGGACCGCGGCAATTCTGGCTACGATTACGACTGTCATTGCCTACCTGACAATTGTCTCCTATCAGTTCCGAGGCGGGGGAAAGGTTCTTTCCATGGTCTCTGATGGAAATATTTCCCTGGAGGCAGGCATTATTATTACCGCTGTGTTTGCAATATCATACACCGTGTTAGCTGGGATGTTTTCTGTCGTTTATACGGATGTGATCAATGGCGTGCTCATGACCATAGGAACCCTGGCAGCGCTTATTTTTATGGTCAACAATGTTGGTGGCATTGGTGAGATTATTGAGATCGCAGACCAGGCAGGAAAGTGGAGCCTGTTTGGGAACTGGTCTTCGGAAAGGGTGGGCGGTATATCTGGTCCAATTATTGCTATCAGCTTTTTTGTACCTACGATGCTGCTTCTGATGGGAGACGCAAACATGTATCAACGAATCTTTAGTGCCAAAGATGGGGGTTCAGCGAAGAAAGCTGTTCTTTTCTGGATCATTGGCGTGATCATTTTAGAGTCGAGCATATCGCTTCTTGGTCTTACAGGTAGTGTTGCCGCAGACAAGGGATTGATGCCAGACCTTGTTGGTGACAGTCAGGCCATGGTGATAAGCGAAGCGAGCCAGTCAGGTCAGGTTCCTACGGATGCTGACATGCTTTCCGCGAGGCAAGCTGCAAGTGAGTCTGTGATTCCTGCTATCGCAAAGTATGGCGGCCTTCCGCTAATTATTGGACTGCTGCTGGTTTCAACGATGATGGCAATTATCGTATCTACGGCTGACTCTTTTTTGCTGATCCCGGCTACAAATCTAACCAGAGATGTATACCAAAGATACATAAACACCAGCGCCAGTGAGCAGCAAATTATATTTATAAGCAGGGCTCTAGTCCTTGGCCTAGGTCTGATTGCTTACCTCCTTGTGAGTCAGTTTAAAACTGTGTTAGGAGCAGCTTTTACGGCATACAATATTTATGGTGCCTCACTCACGCCTTCGCTGCTTGCAGCTTTTCTATGGAAGCGGGCAACAAAAGAGGGCGCAGTTGCCTCTATTATTACCGGGGCAACAGTGACAATTGTATGGACCTATATCTTGCCAAATTGGGAAGGCTTTGGTTCTATGCATCCATTTCTGCAAGAACTGACCTATCCCGCTGCAGGATTATCTGTTTTAGTATTGGTAGTCGTCAGTTTTTTAACGCCGGCGCCACCAAAAGAAACATATAGTCAATTTTT
>TARA_B110000438_G_scaffold30147_1_pt1 | contig 11539 bp, 9 predicted proteins | sample TARA_B110000438 | Tara Oceans TARA_B110000438 (sample SAMEA4398413) | marine metagenome | biome: Polar Biome; feature: [MES] marine water layer (ENVO:01000295) within the mesopelagic zone...; material: water (ENVO:00002006), including particulate matter (ENVO:01000060) such as......
CAGTAGGTTGAATTATAAAAACATCTCTTTCTCTAACGTTTTCAAGTATACGAACAAACGTATTATCATTAATAAATTTAAAAACTTCAGATCTAGTTAACTGTTGTCCCATATATTTAGCAATATCTTTTGCCAAATCATTATGAGCATTTCCACTTATTATTAAAGGGTCTTTTTGTAAATTTTTATTTGTCATAATTTATCTCTTAATCATAATTTATCAAAAAAAAACATAAAAATATTAAGTTTTGAGAATAATAAAAGGGTAAAAAAAATCATATTTATATAATCTAAAAAAAAAAAAGATTATAATTTATTTATAAAGTTTTAAATTATGGATATTTATTTAGCAAGCCCAAGAGGATTTTGCGCAGGTGTAGTACTAGCTATTGACCTTGTGGAAATAGCTTTGAAAAAATATGGCACACCTGTGTACGTAAAGCATCAAATCGTACATAACCCAGTTGTTGTTTCTGAAGTTGAAGAAATGGGAGCTATAACTGTAGAAACAGTTAATGAAGTACCAAATAATTCTACAGTTGTTTTTTCAGCGCACGGATCTCCTCCTGAAGATTATAAGTTAGCAAAAGAAAAAAATTTAAGAGTTATAGATGCAACATGCCCCCTAGTTACAAAAGTACATAATGAAGCAAAAAAATATTCAAGAGAAGGAAAAAATATAATTCTAGTAGGCCATAAAGGGCATCAGGAAGTTATAGGAACCTCTGGTCAAGCAAATATGCAAATAATTGATGATAGAGAAGATTTTAATTTATCAAATGATGGTAAAAAAGATAGCGATGTTGTAGTTCTATCTCAAACGACATTATCAGTAAGAGATACAGAAAATACCGTAGATAAAATAAAAAAAGTTTATCCTAATGCAAAGATACGAAATGATATATGCTATGCAACTACTAATAGACAAGAAGTTACAGTAAAGCTTGCAAGCAAAGTTGATTTAATTTTAGTAGTTGGAGCATCAAATTCATCTAACTGCAATAGATTAAGGGATGTATCTATACAGTCAGGTACCAACTCTTATCTTATAAATTCTTATGATGAAATAAACCCAAAATGGTTATCTGGGATTAAGAAATTAGGCTTAACTTCTGGAGCATCTACTCCAGAAAATTTAGTATATGAAATAGTAAAAAAACTTAATCCTAAAAATGTTATAAGGTTTCATGATATTGATGAAGAAATTAAATTTGAAATTCCAAGAAAAGTTAAACAGTTATTAGATGAATGAAAATAATAATTAGTGTAATTTTTCTATCTTTATTATTAATAGTTATGTCGTGTAACCAAATTAGTGACGCCTATTATAATTGTTCTTCAAAAGATTTAGAATATGAAACAATAAGTATAACTTTAATAAATGATTCAAATTCAATACCTATAAATTTATACCATGCAAAATCAGATTTAGAGCGTAAAAAAGGTTTAATGTGTGTCAGAGATTTTAAGAATATAGATGGAATGCTATTTAGTTATCAAAAAGAACAAAGTTCTGGCTTTTGGATGTATAAAACATTTATACCATTAACAATAATTTATTTTGATTCTAATAATTTATCTATAGATTTTTTCGAAATGAACCCTTGCAAGAGAGATTTATTCGAAAATGTAACTAACTATAAACAAAAGTGTTATGAAGAATCAAAGAAATATACTCCTCCAACAAAATATCTTGATTCTTTAGAAATAATTGAGACATTTGAGAAATTAGAAGAAATAAAAACTATTTTAGAAGATGACAAACTAAAACTTATGATTAATAATTGATTTTATAAATATCAATTTAAGGATTTCGTTTGGCGTCATTAATTTTAGTTAGACATGGTAAAAGTCACTGGAATAAAGAAAATAGATTTACAGGGTGGACAGACATTGCTTTATCAGAAGAAGGTATATCTGAAGCAAAGTCTGCTGCTAAAGAAATCAAATCAAAACAAATAAAAATTGATTTAGTATATAGTTCAATTTTTTCTCGAGCATACGATACTGCAAAAATCATACTTGATGAAATGTACATTAAAAATATTGCTATCGAGAAGGATTGGAGAATAAATGAAAGACATTACGGAGACTTGCAAGGATTAAATAAAGAAGAAACTGCAAAACTATATGGAGAAAAACAAGTATTGAAATGGCGAAGAGATTATTTAACTAACCCTCCCTTATTAAATGAGGCTAAATGGTTTAGTGATAAATCATTAAATATTTTCAAAAATATTAAAGATAGAGACTTTCCTAGAGGAGAATCTTTAAAAGATACTCTCGTAAGAGTAGAAGAGTTTTGTAAAGAAATACTATATCAAAAATTAGATAATGGGAATAATATTTTTATTGCTGCACATGGTAACAGTATTAGAGCAATGATTAAAATCTTTGAAAACATATCAGATTTTGATATAGATAAAATTGAAGTAGCAACGGGAAAGCCTATATTTTATACCTATGATAGCAATAAGTTTAAAAGAAAATAAAATTACACGGTAACGTTTACCTGTAAATAGGTACACTATACCGTGTACACGGAAAAAAAAATGGTTGCTAGAGTAAAAAAAATATATTATGGATGGTGGGTAAGTATTGCAGGTTCTCTTAATACTTTAATATCAAGTATTCCAACTTTTACAGGTGGAAGCATAATATTTAAAGCTATTGAAGATGAATTTGGTTGGTCTCGAGCTATTGTCTCAGGTGTTTCATCATTTGGAAGGTTTGGGGGTGCTTTATTAGGTCCAATTGAAGGTTATTTAAGTGATAAATTTGGTGCATGGAAAATGGTTCTAATAGGTTTTATTATAGGTAGTTTAGGATTATTTTGGTTAAGTACTATAAATTCTATTCTTTTTTATTATATTTCTTACCTTGTAGTATCAATAGGTGTTAGTATTGGAGGTTTTGTACCTTCAATGGCAACTGTTAATGTTTGGATGCCTCATAGAAGATCTACTGCTATGAGTTGGGTTATTGGAGGGAGCTCAATTGGTGGAATTTTTATGCCATTTATGGTTTATTCTATAGAAGAATATGGATGGCGCTTAACTATGATAATTTTAGGAATTATTTTTCTAATATCTGGTCCCATAATTTCTATAATAATGAGAAAAAAACCGGATATTTCTATATTAGAAAAGATTAAATCTAATCCCAAAGTTATAGCTAATTCTAATATGTCTCCCAAAGATGCTTTAAGAACCCAGGCATTTTGGATTCTTGCATTTTCTCATTTTTTCGCCAATATTTCTGTTGGTGCTATTTCAGCACATATTTTTTTATATCTGACTGACACAAATGGAGTTAATTTAAGTGTAATTGCTGCAGGAACAATTTTACCTATAATGTTTGTCTTTAACTTTTTAGGACAAATATCTGGAGGGATAATTGGAGATATGTATAATAAAAAAATTTTAATCCCAATCTTTTTAATTATTCAATCTTTAGCAATAATAATTCTTGCTTATTCAAATAGTTATTTCTTAGTTATAATTTTTTGTATAATTTATGGAATTGGATTTGGGATGAGAACTCCAATTTTTCATGCTTTTAGAGGAGATTTTTTTGGAGGAAAACATTATGGAACTATTTTAGGGCTCAATGCATTTCCTATGGGAATTGGAATGATGGCAGCTCCTGTAATTGTTGGATACTTATACGATACTTATAATACTTATTTTTATTCCTTATTGGTTATGTCATTGCTATGCGCATTATCTTGTTTTCTGATAGTTATAATAAGAAGTCCTAATAAAACACTAAAATAAACTATGAAAAAAATAAAACATATTGAACAAATTGCAGATGAATTCGGTATAGATTCAAAATCTCTTGAGTTTTATGGAAAATACAAAGCTAAAATACCTCTTGAAAATATAAATAAAAAGAAAAAATCAAAAATTATTGTTGTTACAGCCATAACTCCAACACCACTTGGAGAAGGTAAATCTACAACTGCAATTGGTCTCACACAAGGATTAGGAAAAATAAATAAGAATGTTGCACTAACAATAAGACAGCCATCTTTAGGACCCGTTTTTGGGCATAAGGGAGGTGGAACTGGTGGAGGTAAAACTACCGTAGAACCAGCAGTTGACATAAATCTTCATTTTAATGGTGATTTTCATGCTATGGAATCTGCTCATAATTTATTATCAGCAATGGTTGATAATACAGTCTATAGAAATATAATCAAAGACTTTTATCCAGAAAATATTACTTGGAGAAGAGTAACTGATGCTGAAGATAGATCATTGAGGTCTGTTATTTCAGGAACTGGTGGTCCTACAACTTCTCCTATAAGATCAACAGGATTCGATATTTCTGCTGCTTCAGAAATTATGGCTATATTAGCATTAACAGATTCTTATAAAGACTTAAGAGAAAGACTTGGCAATATTGTTGTTGGATGGAAAAAAGATAAAAGTCCAGTTTTAGCTAAAGAAATAAATGCAGTTGGATCAATGATGGCATTACTTAAAGATGCAATAAAACCAAACTTAGCTCAAACTATAGAAGGACAACCAGCAATAGTTCACATGGGTCCATTTGGAAATATAGCACACGGTTGTTCATCAATTTTAGCAGACCAATTAGCATCAACATTTGCAGATTTTGTTATTACAGAAGCTGGTTTTGGGGCAGATTTAGGTTTCGAAAAATTCATGGATATCAAAGTAAGACAAGGCGGACCTGAACCTTTTTGTGCAGTTATAGTTGCAACAATTAGAGGACTAAAATGGCATGGCGGGGTAGATATAAAAAACTTAATGGAAAAAAATAATAAAGCAATTATTAAAGGTTCAGAGAATTTATTAAATGCAATAAGAATTGTTTCAAAATATGGATTAAAATCAGTTGTAGCAATAAATCTATTCCCAAATGATTCTAAAGAAGAAATAAACTTAGTAAAAAAAATATGTGAAGAAAATAATTCAGTTGCTATTGAAGCTAATGGATTTTCTCAAGGAGGAGAAGGAATGATTGACCTTGCTTCTTATATTTCTGATTTAGATGATAATGATAAAGGAATTAATTTATTATATGAAAATAAAGAATCTTCTATAAATAAAGTAGAAAAACTTGCTAAAGAAATTTATTCAGCGGATAAAGTATCATGGGGACCTATGACAAGAACAACATTAAGGCTATTTGAATCTCAAGGATGGGACTTTCCTATTTGTATGGCCAAAACTCACCTTTCAGTTTCAGCAAACCCTAAACTTAGAGGTGCACCTAAAGGCCATATTCTACCTATAAAAGAAGTAAGAGTATTAGGAGGAGCTAAACAATTTGTAACTTTAGCTGGTGATATTATTACATTACCAGGATTACCAAGTAACCCTAATGCATTTGATATAGACCTGAATGATAAAAATGAAATTATAAATATATTATCTACTTAGGAATGACTAGAAATATAATGGTTTCTTAAAATATCTTCTCCATAATCTCCTTCAAAGTCTCTAAGTACTGAATGAATATGGTTAGCCCCATTTTGGACATTATCATATTCTATTAAAAAAAGGTCATGCTTGATAGTATAATAGTGTCCTTCAGAAATTTCAGTTGAACCAGCCCAAGAAAATTTAGTATTTTCAAACCCAATAGACATAATTTTTTTTAAATACGTATTAGCAAAAGAAAGATTATATCTTTTTATATATACATTTATTAGGTCCATCAAACTCTTTTTCTCTGAATCTGTCATTTCTGTAAATTTTAATCCTTGATCGAAATTTGATGAGTCAAATGTTCTATAATTAGCTGTTAAAATATCAGAATGAGCATCTTCAGTTATGATGGCTTTTGCTTGTTTTTCTGTACTTAATGATTTAATTAGCTTTCTTGCCTGATCTTCTTCGGGTGCTAAAGCTCTAAAACCTTTGCGTGGTCCGTTTATAACTTTCGCAGGATTTGCACCAAAAAAAAGAGGATGCATAGAAAAATCATTACCTAATATATTAACAGTCAAACCTATATGATGCCCACCAACCCTGAATCCCCAAGGTTTATTTTTGGTATTAGGCTGGCCAAATATTGCCAACCAATATCTTTCAGTAGATCTAACCCATTGTCCAGATCCACCTTCAGAACTATCAGAATGAATAGCTTCATAATCTCCTAAAATATTTTCTAAATTAATTATTTCTTTAGCAGTTTTATAACCATGATATGAATATGAAAGCTCTAATAAATCGTAAGATAATTTTCTCTGATATGGCTTCATATCAAAAATCAGTAATCCATTTTGAGGATGTGGGGTGTAATACCAAATATATCTTTCCTTATCTTCAAAAGGAAATTTGATTTTCTCTAACTGATTTTCACTTAAAGAATTGAGAATTTCTTGAACTTTATTTGAAAGTTTTTTTATTAAACTATTGTATTCTGACATTTAAAAAAATTAGGGTTAATTATTCTCTATATACTGTTCATAATATTTTTTTTCAAAAACATTATTGATAGTATAACACTTAAGTAAAAATATTTAGAATATATATGAAAGTTACTATAAGTGGTTCAAGTGGTTTTATAGGACAAAACTTGATTAATTTTTTATCTGAAAAAAACTATAAAACTAGTTTATTAATTAGAGATAATAAAAAACATTATCCAAAAAAATGGGATCCTGAAAATAATTATTTAGATGATAAATTAATCAATAATTCAGATGTAATAGTTAATCTTAATGGAAATAAAATTATTGGAAGTTTTCCTAGAAAAAAAATATCTGAATTAAAAAATAGTAGAATAAATCCAACTAAGACATTAATTAATACTATAGCTAAATCTAAAAAACCTCCAAAATTATTGATATCTGCATCTGCTTGTGGGTTTTACGGAAATAGACCTAATGAAATCCTTACTGAAAGTTCACCAAGAGGAAGAGGTGTATTATCAGATTTAGTAAACGATTGGGAATCAATTCAAAATCTGAAAAATACTAGAATTATTTTTCTCAGACTAGGATCTATAATTTCCCCCCAGTCACCTATGATAAAAAATATGAAAAGATTCAGTAGTATTTTTGGTATAAATAGATTGGGTCCTAGTAGAAATTTCTTCCCTTGGATTTCATTATTAGATACATTAAGAGCAATTAATCATATTATAAAAAATGAAAGTTTAAGTGGTCCTATAAATCTTACATCAGAAAAAACATCAAATTTAAAAAATATTTTAGATGATATAAATCTTTTCATCAAACCTGTATTGAAATTTCCAGTCAATCAAAAAATAATCTCTTTAGCATTTGGAGAAATTGGAAAAGAATTATTTTTAAATGACCAAAATGTTACACCATCAAAACTTTTAAAATCAAATTTTAAATGGGAAAAAACTTCAATATACGAAAGCCTTACTTAGATTCCTTTACCATTTTTCTAAGTACAAATGGTAGTAAGCCTCCATTGTAATAATACTGAGCTTCAATCTCTGTATCTATTCTAATTAAAGTATTAAATTGTAATTTTGTTCCATCTTTCTTAGTAACATTTACCTTAATATTTGAGCTTGGAATAATCTTTTTTTCAAGTCCTTCAAAATCATAAACTTCAGATCCATCAAGCCCTAAAATATCAGGTGTTTGATTATTTAAGAACTGCAATGGAATAATTCCCATTCCAACTAAATTAGATCTGTGTATTCTTTCAAAACTTTCAGCTATGACAACTTTAACACCAAGTAAAGCAGGACCTTTAGCAGCCCAATCTCTTGATGATCCTGTTCCGTACTCTTTACCTGCTATAACAACTAAAGGAGTAGCAGATTCTAAATATTTTTCTGAAGCTTCGAATATTCTCATTTTTTCATTTGAAGGAAAATGAATTGTCCAGTCTCCTTCTTCTTCTACTAATTGATTTCTTAATCTTATGTTTCCAAATGTTCCTCTAACCATTACATTATGATTCCCTCTTCTTGAACCATAGGAGTTAAATTCAAATCTAGGTACATCACTAGATATTAAAAGTTGACCTGATGGGGCAGATTGAGGAATTGAGCCAGCTGGAGAAATATGATCAGTTGTTACTGAATTAGATAATTTGACCAAACATCTAGCACCTTTAATTATATTTTTTTTAGGCAAACTTAAATTAAAGTCTTCAAAATATGGAGGTTTTTGTATATATGTTGAATCAGATTGCCAATTGAATTTATCACTTTTATTTGAAGTAAGTTTTTTCCACTCTTCAGGTCCTTCAAAAACAGACTTATATTCATCTATAAACATATCTGATGTTAAAGAATTTTGAATAGTATTTTCTATTTCTTCTGATGATGGCCATAAATCCTCTAAATAAATTGGAGTTCCTTTTTCATCATATGAAATTGGATCTTTTGTAAAATCGATATTTACAGTTCCAGCTAATGCATATAATACAACTAACATAGGAGAAGCAAGATAATTAGCTTTAACTTGAGGATGTACTCGCCCTTCAAAGTTCCTGTTACCAGAAAGGACTGCTGAAACAGACAATTCTTTTTGTTCAACTTGTTCGGCTATTTCTTTAGGTAGAGGACCAGAATTACCAATACATGTCGTGCATCCATATCCCACAGTTTGAAACCCTATATTATTTAAATATTTATCTAACCCAGCCGCTTCAAGATATTTACTAACCACTTTAGAGCCTGGAGCTAGAGAGGTTTTTACCCATTTTTTAGGTTTAATTCCTTTTATTGAAGCATTTCTTGCTATTAAACCAGCTCCTACCATTACATTTGGATTAGAAGTATTAGTACAACTAGTTATAGCTGCTATAACAACAGAAGCATTATCTAATTCAGAAGTATTTATTTGATTTTCTTTTAAATCAAAATTTTCATAAAAATTTGTCTTTACATCAGATAAAAGAAGTCTATCTTGAGGTCGTTTAGGTCCAGCTAATGAGCTTCTAACTTCAGATAGATCAAAATCAACAATTTTTGTGAAATCTGGAGCAACTCCATCATAAAAAAGATTATTTTCTTTATTATATTTTTTGACTCTATCAATTATTTTTTCATCTCTACCTGTCATTTTAAGATAATCGATTGTTCGTTCATCTACAGGAAAAAACCCGCAAGTCGCCCCATATTCAGGAGCCATATTTGAAATAGTTGCTCTATCAGTTAACGACAGTTTTCCTAAACTAGGTCCAAAAAACTCAACAAATTTTTCTACTACTCCAACTTTTCTTAATTTTTCAACTATCGCAAGTACAATATCTGTAGCCGTTGTACCTTCATTGATACTACCAAATAAGTTTACTCCTATCACTTCAGGGACTTGCATATAATAAGGTTGCCCTAGCATTACCGCTTCTGCTTCAATTCCACCAACTCCCCAACCCAATACTCCAACTGCATTTATCATTGTCGTATGTGAATCAGTACCTACACATGTATCTGGATAAATAATATTTTTCTCTGTAGATGAAAGAACTATTTCAGCCAAATTTTCTAAATTAACTTGATGAACAATTCCTGTTCCAGGGGGAACAACTAAAAAATTAGAAAAAGCATTTTGTGCCCATTTTAGTAATTTATATCTTTCTTCATTTCTTTCAAACTCTCTAGAAATATTTAATTCTAAAGATGAATTTTTTGCAAATGAGTCTACTTGAACTGAGTGATCAATTACCAAATCTGATCTAACAATAGGATTGATAATTGATGCATTTACACCTAACTTTGAAACTGCATCTCTCATGGCAGCTAAATCAACAACGACTGGAACTCCTGTAAAATCTTGAAGCAGCACTCTGCCGGGCATATATGGAAATTCTTTCTCTGGGACTGTATTTTTATCCCATTTAAGTAATTGCTCAATATGCTGCTCATTCGAAATATTTATATCATGAGATCTCAAAACGTTTTCCAATAAAACTCTTATAGAAAAAGGTAACTTTGCAATATTAATTTTATTATCTGAAGCTAAAGAGCCAATATCGTAAAAAGCTCTCTCCCCTTCTTGTAAATTTATATAATTCTTGTAATTTTTATTATTTAATCTTAAAGACATTATCTCCCCTGTATAACTAAGTCTGTTATTAATGTTAATGTTACATTCTATTATCAGAATAAATAAATAGTTAGAATGAAGCAAATAGCTAAATTAATTCAAAAAAACATCCCATTTTACTATGGTTGGATCATTGTGGCTGGTTCTGGTTCTACAATGTTTGTTAGAAATTCAGCAGCTACATTAACTATAGCAGTCTTTGTTTATCCAATGAGTGAAGACTTAGGTTGGTCAAGAACGTTAATAGTTGGAGCTTCTTCATTAGCAGGAATAATTTCTATTTTTATATCTCCTTTATCTGGATATATAATTCAAAGATTTGGTTCAAAAATAATATTACTTTTCTCTGTAGCTCTATTAGGTATTACTACCATACTTATAAGTAGAACTTTCACTCCAATAACATTTTATATCTTATTTGGTATAGGAAGAATAATTTTTAGTTCAACTATTCAAATAGGTGCATCTACTGTTGTGACTCAATGGTTTATTAACAATAGAGGTAAAGCAATTGGTATATTAGGATTGATGCATTCTTTAGGAATGGGACTATTCCCTTTATTTGCACAAGTGATTATGAACTTAGATGGAAATAATATTGATTCTTGGAGATTAAGTTGGGTTTGTATTGGAATAAGTGTATGGTTACTTTCTTTTCCATTAGTTTTTTTTACTATGATTAATAACCCTAAAGATATAGTTGAAAAAAATAACGAGTATCTAAAAACTAAACAATCAATAAAAAACTCTATTAGATCAGAAAAATCTGTAAGCTTAAAGAGTGCATTTAAATCTAAGTCATTTTGGATACTTTCTTTTGTAGGATTTCTTACCTATTTTATTCATACTGGAGTAAATTTGCATCAGGCAGCTTATTTAATTGATAAGGGATTAAGTCCAATTATTGCAGCATTTGCATTATCTCTAATGGCAATAGGGACAGGTTTTGGAAGTATTATAACAGGGTGGGCAACAGATAGATTTAATTCTAAAAAAGTATATTTCATTGCGACATTATGGTTAGGAATTAGCTCTCTACTATTCTTATTAGTAAATAGTATTTTTACTGCTTATTTAATAGCATTTTTATTTGGAATTACTCTTGGTGGATTATTAGTAATACCACCTGTTGTCTTATCTGATATTTTTGGTAAAGATAATATAGGTACCATTAGAGGTTATACTGAACCTTTTGTAAGTGCTGGCCAAGCAGCAGGAGGATTATCTGCAGGTCTAATATATGACTTCTCTGGATCTTATGAATTTAGTTTCCCTCTATTTGCAATAATAGCTATTTTTGCATGTGTATTGATTATTTTATCTCCTAAAAAAATCAATGCTTAATTCATTATTTTTAGTCATAAAATTTATTTTCTTTAGTAACAGATTCTATTAATGCTTGTATATATCCATTAGCAAATGACCTTCCTCTATGACCCCATTCAGTATCCTCAAATGTTTGAGGTACATGATCGTCTATAAAAAAAGAATCAAAACCATTTTTATGATAGATCTTCATAGCTT
>TARA_B110000438_G_scaffold86639_1_pt1 | contig 11528 bp, 11 predicted proteins | sample TARA_B110000438 | Tara Oceans TARA_B110000438 (sample SAMEA4398413) | marine metagenome | biome: Polar Biome; feature: [MES] marine water layer (ENVO:01000295) within the mesopelagic zone...; material: water (ENVO:00002006), including particulate matter (ENVO:01000060) such as......
TCTTATGGATTAATAGAAAGGTATAAAAAAAATAAAGAAGACCTCTATATCATAAGCTGTGATAATTTATCCCATAATGGTGATATTTTAAAAAAAGTAGTTACTGATTTTGTATCTTTTATTGATAAAGGTATTGCCTTGTGGGTAATGGAAAAAGTAAAATTTCCTTGCACAATGGTTGATTGCATTGTTCCTAATACAAAAATATTACCCAATATAATAAAAAATAAATTTGATGATAAGGCTTTAGTATTATGTGAGCCTTATAGAGACTGGTACATAGAAAATAATGAAAATTTTTTAAAAAATTCTCTTATTCATGAACGAATTAAGTTTGTTAATAATGTTCAATTTTATGAAAATATTAAATTAAAAATTTTAAATGCATCTCATTCTGCAATTGCATATCTTGGTCTTTTACTAGGACACAATTATGTTCATGAGGTAATAAATGATGAAATTTGTTATAATTTTATCAATAAGTATTTAGATAAAGAAGTGATCCCAACTATTCAAAATGAAGATAATTTTAATATACCACAATATAAAAAAAATATTTTAAAAAGATTTAAAAATAATTTTCTTAATCATAAATTAGAACAAATTGGAATGGATGGGTCATTAAAAATTCCAATAAGAATTATCGACACTTATAACAAAAGAGAAAAGAAGACAGAATATATATTCACTTTTATAATTATTGCTTGTTGGATATTATTTTTTAAAAAAGATAATGTAACTAAATATAAGTATACTATATCTGATCCGATGTCTGATATTATAATTAATATAGTAAATACTGAAAACAATATTGTTCAAAAATTAGTTGAGAATACAAATATATTTAACGTTTCGGTAAAAGACAAGACACAGCTTAAAGATAAAATACAATCTCAAATTAATAAAATTGAGAAATTAGGTTTAAATAATTTTTTAATTCAATTTAATTAGTTTCTAAGGCTTTTATGATACCTCTTAACTCTGATAAGCCCATGAGTCTTCCAATTGCTGTATAACCAGGGTTAAATGCTTTTTTCTTTTGATCATCAAGTAAGCAATGTCCATGATCAGGTCGCATTGGTATCTCGTTTTTTTTATTTTTACTTCTTTTGGCCTCTTCTTTCAAAATCATTTTAATAAGTTTGACAAAATCGACATCGCCACTGAGATGGTTAGACTCATAAAAACTTTTTCTATCCTTTTCAATTTTTACATTTCTCAAATGTATAAAATTTATTTTATCTTTGAATTTATCAAATATTTTATAAATATTATTATTGATATTAGACGCAAGAGAGCCAGAACAAAATGTCATTCCATTTGATTGAGAGTTATATGAGTTTAAAATAAATTTATAATCATCCATGGTTGATACAATTCTTGGAACACCAAATAGAGGTATCGGAGGATCATCAGGATGAATAGCCATCTTCACATTATTTTCTTCAGCAACTGGAATAATTTCTTGAATAAAATCACTTAGATTTTCTCTTAAATCTTTATGTTGAATATTTTTGTATGTATCTAACATTTTTTTAAACTCACTTATGGAGTAATTTGTTTCAGAAGCAGGGAGTCCTCCCATAATAGAAAATTTCATATTATTTACATCTTTAGTTTTCATTTTTTTGTATAATTTTTCCGCATTTCTTATTTGGTTCGCAGTGTATCTTTGATCTACGTCTTTTAGCTTCAAAATAAAAATTTCAAAAATTATAATTTGTAAATAATTAAATTTCAGAGCTAATCCGTCAGTAGGTAATTTGAAATCTAATTGTGTTCTTGTCCAATCTACAATTGGCATAAAATTATAACAAATAGTTTTAATATTATTTTTTGCAATATTAGTTATTGTGTCTTTATAGTTATCTATAAGTTTTTTATAATTTTTGTGTCTCAACTTTATGTTGTTATGAACTGGAATACTTTCGACTACATTCCATTTTAAATTTACATTATTAGTGGAATTATGCTTATTAATAAAATTTATTCTTTTTTTAACATCGTTTTTTGTCCATTTTTCTCCATATGGTATTTGATGCAAAGAAGTAACAAGGTATTCAGCATTAGTTTGCCTTATATCCGATAAACTTACAGGATCATTTGGTCCATACCACCTAAAACTATTTTCCATATATGTATATTATTATTAGTGTTTTTAAAAAATACAACATTAATGCTTTATATTTTGAATATTTTGTTCAATCTAGAATTGGATCATTGACAGAATAAACAGGAACACCACCTGGACTCTGTTCAGTTCCTGATATCTCAATAGTACTGATATTGCTTCTCCATCTAGTACTTAATGCAAAAATAATTGCTTCAGAAATATCTTGAGGCTCCAAAAGGGTAAATCCTGACATAAATTTTTTAGCAATTTTTTCATTATTGAAAGATGATTTTGCAAAATTAGTTTTTGTTCTTCCTGGGCAAATCTCACTTACTTTTACTCTTGATCCACTTAGCTCTACTCTTAGACTCTGTGCAATTCTGTGAATAGCCCCTTTTTGTCCCCCGTATACAGCACTCATTTGCGGGTATAGGCCTGCAAGAGAACCCATTAAAACAATATGTCCTTTTCTTCTTTTTATCATTCCAGGAACCATCACTTTTAAAAGATGTAAATATGATTCAACATTAAGTCTTGTTGATGATTCTATATCTTTTCTTGTTGCAGAAAGTAAGCCTAAGCCACCTCGTCCATTACCTGCATTACATATCAGAATATCAATTTTTAATTTTGAAAGTTTGCTATAGACATCATTGGTGTTAGTTAAGTCAAGTTTGATGATTTCAAGATCAATTGTTTTGTTTAAAGTTTGTAGTTTTCTTATATTTTTATCAAGAGCATAAATTTTTATTTTTTCTTTGGAAACTCGTTTTAACAAATCAAGACCTATGCCATCAGCCGCACCTGTAATTAATACGTTTTTGTATATTTTATTTATCATGTACTAGTATACTAGTATAGGATATCAAAAATATATGCAACATAGTATGTTTTTATTTTTAGTTTACAAAAAAAATATTAAAATTAACTTTATTTAATCTCATTTAGATAATACAATTAGAAAAGAGGAATATAATTGAATAATAAAATACAAAAAATTAAACTTGATAGAGCAAAACCTCTTGGCAATCAAATTTATGAACAATTAAGAAAAAAAATTATTGTCACTGAATTATATCCTTTGTCAGAAATCTATGAATCAGATTTAGCTAAGAATCTCAATGTAAGCAGAACTCCAATCAGAGATGCTTTAAAAAAATTAGAAAATGATGGTTTAATTAAAACTATTCCTCAAGTTAAATCAATAATAGCTAAGATCGATACTTCACAAATTCAGCAAGCTAATGAGATTAGAGCAACGCTTGAGACTAGTGTTGTTAATAAATTATCAAAAATTATTACTAAAAGTCAAATTTTAAATTTATCACGAATAAACTCAAACATATCTAAAAATGTAAAATTAAGAAAATTTAATAATGTTTATTATTTTGATAATATGTTTCATCAAACACTAGCAAATCAGGCAAAAATGCCAATGACATGGCAAATAATCAATCAAATTAGTACGCAGATTGATAGAATCAGAAATATTTCTTACAAACATCAAGGAGATATTACTTATGGACCAATACAAGCAATAAAAGATCATCAAGAAATTATTAATTTTTTATCTAAAAAAAATACAAAAAATGTTAAAATAGCTATGCAAAAACATATCATTTCATTGCAAAGATATGTCTTATTCATAAAAAAAACAAAAGAGTACAAAAATGTAATTGATTAATTAGTTTATTTTTATTTAAATTCGTTTTCAATTCTTGTTAACCAATATTCAGCATCAAAATTTTTATCATTTGTCAAATATCGCCATAACTTAATTCTATTAATTATTTCAAGTCTACCTGTGTCTTCTTCAAACCAAGGCTCCTGTTCTTTGAGAATATTTCTTACAGTTTTTTTATTTTGAGCTCCTGTATTCCAGTATAATGGATCTTCATTATCAATATTTTTATATGATTTATTAGTCCATAATTTTATTTGTTTCTCAGTAGGCATTAATCTGATTTTGAAAGCATATCTTATTTTATCTGAATTGTTTATGCCTGCACCATGCCAAATATTATGGTGAAAAATTATTACCGTACCTCTAGGACAAATAACGTGTTTTTGCCCTCTTATATTATGATATCTTGCTATAGCTTTTTCATTAATCATTCTAAAATGTGAACCAGGTATATATCTTGTCCCCCCCATATCTTTGGTAACATCTGTTGGAAAATAAAATAATTGAATATCAAAAGTATTTTCTCGCGGATCTATAACACAATCGTTATGATTAACTTGAGATATCTTATTTTGGTTGCTGGTATAATATTTAGAAGGAAATGTCATGTGCAAGAAATGATGATCTAATTTACTTTTACCACCAACTAAACTATTGATTGCACCGTCAAGTATTGGATTGCTTATAATTTTTTTTAATGCAGAGTTTTTATTATAAGCCTTAGAAAGAGGAGTGCCTGCTTTAACTAGAGGTATTGAACTAGTCTTCATTATATCATTATAGCCTTCCATTAACCAAGAGGTATTTTCTTTTTTTAAATTTTGATTTTTTTTTGATTTTTTTTTAGGAGGTGTGTGACCAATTTCTTTTAAAAAATCTAGATTAGTTTTATTATCAATTAAATTTTCAAAAATCAAAAAACCTTTGGCTACGAATTCCGCCATTTGCAGATCTGTTAAAAGATATTTATTATTTTGACTTATCATTTAATCTTTTCAAAAAAAAATTCATATTTTAAATACCCAGTTCTAAATTCCTCATTTTTTTTATGCTGTTCTATTTGACTAGTTTGAAATAATCGCCAACCATCATGTATCGCATCAATGCCATTTTCATATGGAGGTTTGTCATCATCACCTGCCATACTTATTTTTTTTTTATCACTATAATGTCTTGCCCATGCTATAACTTTTGATTCTAAACTTGAATTAGAAAGATAAAGAATTAATATTTCCTGTTTTTTAGCAGCCATTACTTGTTTATAAATAATTAATTCATAAAAATAATCAATGTATATTTGATTTAGCTAGTATACTAGTATACAATTAAAACAAAAGATATAATAATACTGGGAGGTAAAATGAATATTTCACTAAAATTTTTTATTTCATTTGTAGTTGCTATTTTTTTAAGTGGCTATGCAAATTCGAAGACTAAAGTTTCGCTATGGAGTGAGTCAGCTGCTGACCCTGCATTTTCAGCTTTAAATAAAATTGTTGCTGATTTTAATGCTAGTCAGGACGAAATTGAAGTTGAGCATACTGCTTATGAAAACACACCTTATGAAACGACACTTAAGACAGCTTTTTCTGGTGGTACGCCAGCAGATATAGTGACAATAAATGGTGGCTCAAACATGTATCAGTATGCTGAAGTTGATGGATTGGTAGATATAACTGATTTTGTAAATTCAATATCTGACAGAATTGCACCTGGTGTTGAATCTGTTTATACTTTTGATGGAAAGCTTTACGGTGTTCCTCAAGGATTACATATTGGTAATTTGATTTGGTATCGAAAAGATATGTTTGAAGAAATGGGAATTGATCCATCAGAAATGGAAACTTGGAGTGGCTTTACAAATGTGGCGCAAAAGTTTTTAGATGCAGGAATAACTCCTATTGCATTTGGAAATTCCGAAGGATGGCCTGGAAACCATTACAATAACCATTTACTAAGAAGAATGTTGTCTACTGAAGATTATATAAATATTGGACTTAGAACATATGATCCAAATTTACAGGCTGGAACAAAGTTTAATGATCCTGCTGCTGTAAAAGCATGGGAACTATATAAAGGTTTATTAGATAAAGATTATTTTACTGCAGGATATTTGGCCGATGATTTTCCTACGGCAGCAGGATTGATGTTTACTGGAAAAGCACCAATATTCTCAAATGGTTCTTGGGTAGCTGGTATGATTAAAGATCAGGCACCTGACGCGCCAATTGGTGTAATGGCTTTCCCAGCGGTTGAAGGTGCTCCAGGAGCAAATACAGAGCTAGTTATTAACAGTGTTGTACTTAGTATAACGCGAGGAGCTACAGCTAATGGGACAGTTGAAGCAGCAAAAAAATTCCTTGATTATTATACAAGTGCACCGGCAGTTAAAGTTTGGTCAGAAATGACACAATCGTTAGCACCTTACACTCATGATACTTCATCTTGGGATTATGATCAAATAATACAAGATATCAGTGGAATAATTGCTACCTCTACTAGTTCAGCGCCATTTCTTGATATGTTAGAGGATTATGCATGTAATGTGCCACATACATGGGATGCAAGCCAAGGAATCTTGACTGGAGATTTAAGTCCTCAGCAAGCGGGTGATGATCATGAACAATGTGTTCTAGAATTAATAGAAACTAAATACTAAAAATATAAATTTTAAGGACGTTATATTTAACGTCCTTAAAAAATTTCATGAAATTTAATAGAAAAAATAATTATTCACACTTAATTTTTATTGGTCCAGCATTATTTTTTTATACAATGTTTTGGATAATACCAACAGTTGTTGCAATTGGTATTAGTTTTACAAGATGGAATGGAATTTCTTGGGCACATATAAAGTGGGCAGGGTTTAGTAATTATATTAAACTATTTAATGATAGGTTTTTTTACATATCACTTCAAAATAATTTATTATTTGTAATCTGTGCAGTTACGATTATTTTTTTTACAGCACTTGCAATTGCACTGATTATAAATTTAAAACCTTTTGGTTGGAGATTTTTTCAAACAACTTTTTTTATTCCAATAGTAATCTCTAGTGTTGTAATTGGTTTATTATTTAAACTTTTTTTAAGTCCAACAACAGGAATAGTAAATAATATTGCTGACTTTTTCGGTCTGGAAAGTTTTAAAAATATACAATGGTTAGGAAGTAAAGAAACGGCTACATATTCAGTAATGTCAGTTTATATATGGAGAGAACTAGGTTTTTCAATTTTACTTTTTGGTGCTGGATTGCAGGCAGTTCCAAAAGATTTAGTAGAAGCTGCAAAAATAGATGGAGCATCAGTATTAGCAACAATTAGATATATAACTGTTCCATTAATAAAAAATATTTCAATTGTAGTAATAATTTTAGCAGTAACAAATGCGTTTTTAATGTTTGATCTTGTTTACGCTATGACAATGGGGGGCCCGTATCACGCCTCAGAAGTTCTATCAACATATATGTATCATCATGGTTTTGCTAGAGGTCAAATTAGTTATGGTACTTCTATTGCCATAATACTTTTTGTAATCGTTATCATTATTACAGCTATTCAACTTTTAATTGCAAAGCTTCTTGATAAATGAACATTAGTGAAATACCAATTTGGGCAAGAATATTGTGCTATTTATTATTGATAGTTTTTGCAGTTACAATAATTTTTCCTTTTATCTGGATGATTTTTACATCCTTAAAATCAATGGAAGATTATACAAACAATCCTTTTGGAGTCCCAAGTAAATTTATTTTTAATAATATTTCTGAAGCTTGGGGCACAGGTAATTTTTTAAGGCTTTATATTAATTCTATAGGAATAACATCTATATCAGTATTGGGGATTGTTGTATTTTGTGGAGCAGCAGGATACGGGCTAGCACATTTTGAGTTTAGAGGAAGAATGTTAATCTTTTTCTATTTTCTTTTGGGTATGATGATACCTCCACAGGTAATATTAATTCCTGCATTCAAGATTATGAATACTATAGGGCTTGTAAATACTTACTTTGCAGTAATATTAACATATTTTGCTTGGGTTCCATTTGCTATATTTTTTTTTAGAGCTTATTTTTTAGGTATTCCAAAAGATTTAATAGAAGCTGCAAAAATAGATGGAGCTTCTGATGTGACTATTTTTTTAAAGATAATGATGCCTCTTGCAAAACCAGCAGTTGTAACTGTTTCAATTGTATATTTTGTTTGGATCTTTAATGATTTTATGTGGCCTCTTATTTATTTAAATGATCATGATCTTAGAACAGTGACATTAGGGATGATGTCTTTTCAAGGTAAATATAGTGGTGCTACAACACTTAAAACAGCAGCATTAATGTTAGCTACATTGCCACCAATAGTGGTATTTTTAATATTTAGAAATCAAATCCAAGGTGGACTTGTTGATGGCGCACTTAAACGATAGGAGTAACTATGAGTAATGAAGATAAATATCAATCTAATTGGGAATCGATTAAAGAACATCAAACTCCAAGTTGGTTTAAAAAAGCTAAATTTGGAATTTACGCTCATTGGGGTCCATATTCTGTTCCTGCTGCTGGCCCCAATGTAACATGGTATCCTTATTGGATGTATAGAGAGCCTAGTCCACAATTTGATTATCATTGTAAAAATTTTGGTCATCCATCTAAATTTGGTTACAAAGATTTTATACCCATGTTTAAAGCTGAAAAATTTGATGCTGAAGAGTGGGCCGACCTTTATTCAAGATCAGGAGCAAAGTTTGCAGGACCAGTTGCAGAGCATCATGATGGATTTCCTATGTGGGACTGTTCTGACACAGAATGGTGTGCATCAAAAATGGGACCAAAAAGAGATGTTGTAGGTGAATTGGAAAAAGCAATTAGAGCAAAAGGTATGAAATATATGGTTGCAATGCACCATGCTGAAAACTGGTTTTTTTTCCCACATTGGAATAAAGATTTTGATACTTCGCGTAAAGAATTTGAAGGTCTTTATGGCGAGCTTCATAATTTAGATAATATTAAAAACCAGGCTTTATACCCTGAACATTGGGGTAGAAAAACTGAAAGTCAGGACAAGCCAAGCAAAGCGTTTCATGATCGTTGGTTAAATAGGTTAAAAGAAGTAGTTAATAACTATCAACCTGATTATGTTTGGTTTGATTTTGGAGTTAGATATATTCATGAAAAATATAAAAGAGATTTTTTGTCATTTTATTATAATAAGGAAAAAGAATGGAATAGAGAGGTAGTTGTCTCTTACAAATGGCATGACTTACCACCAGGTTCTGGTCTTTTAGACCTTGAGCAAGGAGGGGAATCAGAGCTAACTCACTATGATTGGATTACAGATACAACGGTTCATGATGGAAGTGCTTGGGCATATATGAAAGACTCAAAATACAAGTCTACGACTGACTTGGTACACTACTTGATTGATAATGTTAGTAAAAATGGATACATGTTATTAAATATTGGTCCTAGACCAGATGGGACAATTCCAGAAGAAGATAAATATTTATTGGAAGGAATTGGAAAGTGGCTTGAAGTAAATGGTGAGTCAATTTTTGATACTGAAACTTGGGATCAATACGGTGAAGGGCCAACTAAAATAAAGCAAGCTGGGCCATTTTCTGATCTAAAAGCAAAATTACAATATACAGGAAAAGATTTTCGTTTTACTACCAAGGGTAATTCTCTTTATGCAACTTCATTAGGTTGGCCAAATAAAGAATTTACCATTGAAAGTATGGATAAATTATTTGATGGTGAGATTGAATCAGTTGAATTATTAGGTAGCAATGAGAAAATTAATTGGAAGCACAATAACGAAGGTTTACATATTACTAGACCTGATAACTGTCCTTGTGATCATGCTTATAGCTTTAAGATTAATAGGAAAGAGGATATGTAAAAATGCTTAGAATTGGAATGACGCTTGGGATAAGAGAAGATAAAATTGAAGAATATAAGAGATTACACGCTAATGTTTGGCCTGAAATATTAGACAATTTATCAGAGCTAAATTTTAAAAATTTCTCCATATACCTTCATAAAAACTTACTATTTGGTTATATGGAATATCATGGTGATGACCTTGAAAGAGATAATAAATTGATGGCTAATAATCCAAAAGTTCAAGAATGGTGGGATTTGTGTGGCCCTTGCCAATTACCTGATCCTAATAGAAAAAAGGGTGAGTGGTGGTCAATAATGGAAGAGGTATTTCATCATCTTTAGTTTTATTTCTTTTTATTAAAATAGTATTACTTTAGATCTTAATAAGAAATATAATATATTGAAATGTCAAAAATAAAATTCTGTTCTATTGGTGAATGTATGCTGGAAGTTGCGAATATTAATAAAAATAAATATATACAATCATTTGCTGGAGATACTTTAAATTTTGCTAATTATGTAAATAAAAAAATAATTGATGTAGATTATTTAACATCTGTTGGAAAAAGTGAAATAAATAAAATTTTTTTTAAGTTACTTGGGGAAAAAAATATTTCTAAAAAATTAGTATATATTCATGATATTAAAGAAACAGGTTTGTATTTAATTAATAATAATATTCATGGAGAAAAAAAATTTTATTATTGGCGAGATGATAGTGCAGCAAAAAATTATTTTAATTCATTAAATTTTATGGATTTAAAGAAAATTCTTGTTAAATATAATTACTTATATTTCTCAGGAATAACTTTATCAATAATTTCTTCAAGAAAACAAAAAGAATTTTTACAGCTTATAAAAAAATTAAAAAAAAATAATGTAAAAATAATTTTTGATTTAAATATTCGTTTAAAACGTTGGTCAAATTCAATTAATTTAAATAATTCTTTAAATTTATTTCTACCATTTGTTGATATATTATTTGCAACTGGGGAGGATATGAAAAGTTGGCAAAACAAGGATGGTTTAAATAATTTTATAGATTTGATAAAAAAATCAAATATTAATCATGCAATATTTCGTAAAAGTGCGTCAATTAATTATGCTTTATACCAGGGTGAAGTGTTCAAAGAAATTAATAAAATAAGAAAAAAAATAGTAGACTCTTCAGGGGCTGGAGATGGGTATAATGCTGCATATATTTCTAGTTTTTTAGATAAGGGCAATATTATTGAATCATTAAAAGCTGCTCATATAAAGGGGTTTGAAATTACAATGAAGAAGGGTGCCATAATATGATTGGATTTAATTCTGACCTTAAAGATCTTTTTAAGAAACAATATTATTTACCAATTATTAACACGAATTTAATTGATGAAGATGTAATTAAAATTGAAAAGTTATTAAAAAATAATGATAACATTACTTGCATTGAAGTGACTCTTAGAGAAAAAAATTCTCTTAAAAATGCTTTAATATTAAAAGAAGAGTTTCCAACTATTCATTTTGGTTTGGGGTCAATTCTTAATATTGAAATGTATGAGGAGGTTATTAATTATAATTTTGATTTTTTTATATCACCAGGTATTGTTATTGAGTTAATTAATCTTAAAATTTCAAATTATATACCGGGAGCAGAAACAATCAGTGAATTTAATTTGTTAAGAAACAATGGCTGTGATTTAATTAAATTTTTTCCTGCTAATATAAGTGGGGGTTCAAAAAAATTACAATCAATTCAAACTATTTATAAAGATTTAAATTTTATCCCTACAGGAGGCATTAATAAAGAAAACATTAATACATACTTAGAATTAAAAAATGTTTTGTGTGTTGGAATGTCAAACTTTGAAT
>TARA_B110000438_G_scaffold120196_1_pt1 | contig 11511 bp, 8 predicted proteins | sample TARA_B110000438 | Tara Oceans TARA_B110000438 (sample SAMEA4398413) | marine metagenome | biome: Polar Biome; feature: [MES] marine water layer (ENVO:01000295) within the mesopelagic zone...; material: water (ENVO:00002006), including particulate matter (ENVO:01000060) such as......
TGGTTCCAGCTAGAATCAAGAATAGTAGTAAAATTGATGTTAATTCTACGAGTATTAAACTTTTATTAGGTAATTATTCATTTAGATCTGCAAAAGTTTCATATAATAGTAAATATAAAAAATCTTTTTCTTACGGATTGAGCTTAGCTACTGATAAAACTAAATATAAGACTGAAGAAGAGTTTAGTGTTAGAAATAATAACCAAATGTTGTATTTTTTCACAAAGAGTATTCTCTCAAAAAATATCATATCATCTTCATTTAGGTATGAAAATTTTGTTGCTCAACATGATTATAGTAATACCATTCATAATGATAATGAAAATCAGTTTTCGTATTCAGAAATATTATGTTCAATTAACTCTAGAAACTTTGAAGGTAATAGGTTGGTTCATAAAACCTCATTTTTTTTTACTGATCTTAATTCATCAACAGAGAATCATTTTAGTTTAAATTCTGAGATTAGTAATTTTGATTTATATAGGCCATTAAATTTATTAGTTACTTATAATAATTATACTAATTATACTAATAGAGCAACATCTTTTGGAAGGAATAAAACTGACATTAAGATAATTGATATTAATCCTTCTTTAATTATTAATAAAAGTGGATTTGATATAGATCTTGGTTTTAATCTAGGATTCGAAAATAATGGATCTGCTAATATTATTGATATTTTTCCTTTAATTAAAGTTAATAAAGAATTAGTTGATGATATTTTAAATGTCTCATTTGGAATTGATCGGAGTGATTATAGAAATACTATTTCGTCTTTGTCAAGAGAAAATCCTTATATCCATTCTTTTGGATTAAATAGTGGAAGTGTTAATGATTCTATTAATTATTCTCATTTATTAGAAACTACTGATTTATATGAAACATTTTTTACTCTTAAAAATAAATTATCTCATAATGATTTTCTTGATTTAAATATGTCCTACGGAAGGATTCTAAATCTTCATTATTTTGATCTACAATTTATTAATGATTATAATAGATTTAGTGTTGATTATATTGATGTTTGGCAACTTCGATTCAACGGCAAGTATCAAAAGAAGTTTAATAATTTATTAGCATTAAATTTTAATGTCAATTATGTTAATTGGTTCGATGAGATTGTTCCGCACAAGGCTAAGCTTACAAGTAATTTAGAATTACCTTTTACTTTACGAAATAAGATTATAATTATTCCTTCGTTAAATTATATTGGTAAGCGACAAGCCAATCAAATGTCTGTCAATTTAATCTATCCGCCTGAATTTGATCTTATTGAGCTTGATGAGCAGTACTTAATAGATCTTAATATCCATTATAGTTACTCTAAAAAACTTTCATTCCATATTGATTTAAATAATCTCACCAATTCTAAAAAAGAACTTTGGAATGGTTATCAGCAGATTGGTTTAAATATGTCCTTTGGATTAAACTGTTTGTTTTAAAAGTTATCAACTTTTGTTGAAAAAATAACCTTAATTTTCTTGTCATATACACATCATTTAAAGAATGGATAATTGTATATTTGTTATAATATCAATAATTCAAATTTTATGTCTGAAGAAAATAAAAATAATGAAGAGTATGGAGCTAGTAATATACAAGTTCTTGAGGGTTTAGAGGCTGTTAGAAAAAGACCAGCCATGTATATTGGTGATATTGGAATGAAGGGATTACATCACTTAGTTTACGAGGTAATCGATAATTCAATTGATGAAGCTCTAGCTGGACACTGTTCTCATATTGATTGTTTTATTAATGAAAACAACTCAATTACTGTTACTGATAATGGTAGAGGAATTCCTACTGGTATGCATGAAAAAGAAGGGCGTTCTGCATTAGAAGTAGTAATGACAGTTTTACACGCGGGAGGTAAATTTGATAAAGGTTCTTATAAGGTTTCTGGAGGACTACATGGTGTTGGTGTTTCATGTGTGAATGCTCTGTCTTCTGACTTAAGAGTTGAGGTACATAGAGCAGGAAAAATATTTGAGCAAGAATACAAGATTGGAGTTCCTCAGTATGATGTTCGTGAAATTGGAACAACTGAAATTACAGGAACTTATGTTACATTTACACCTGACAATGCTATTTTTGAAGAGACAGTATATCATTTTGATGTTTTAGCAGCACGTTTAAGAGAGTTATCTTTCTTAAATAAAGGTATTAATCTTTCTATTACTGATAAAAGAAGAAAGAATGATGAAGGGGAATTTGTAAAAGAAGAGTTTTATTCAGAAGGAGGATTGAAGGAATTTGTGTCATTTTTAGATGCTACAAGAGATTCAATCTTAGCAGATGTTATATATATTGATGGTGAAAAAGATGGTGTTCCAGTTGAGGTAGCAATGGTGTATAATGTGTCTTATACTGAAAATGTTCATTCTTATGTTAACAATATCAATACTCATGAAGGAGGTACACATCTTTCAGGATTTAGAAGAGGACTTACAAGAACCCTTAAGAAATATGCTGATAATTCAGGATTATTGAAGAAAGTAAAATTTGAGATCAGTGGTGATGATTTTAGAGAGGGTCTAACCGCAGTAATTTCTGTTAAAGTTATGGAGCCACAGTTTGAAGGGCAAACTAAGACTAAATTAGGTAATAAGGAGGTTACTTCTGCAGTTTCACAATCAGTAAGTGATATGCTTACATTTTACTTAGAGGAAAATCCTGAGCAAGCAAAAAAAATTGTACAGAAAGTTATTCTAGCAGCAACAGCTCGTAATGCCGCAACTAAGGCAAGAGAGATGGTACAAAGAAAAAGTGTACTCACAGGATCTGGTCTACCAGGTAAGCTTTCAGATTGTTCAGAAAGAGATCCTGAGAAATGTGAGATATTTTTAGTAGAGGGAGATTCCGCTGGAGGTACTGCAAAGCAGGGAAGAGACAGACATTTTCAGGCGATACTACCATTGAGAGGTAAAATACTTAATGTTGAAAAATCAATGCAGCATAAGGTTTTTGAAAATGAAGAGATTAAAAATATGTATAAGGCTCTTGGTGTTTTTGTAGGAACTGAAGATGACGAGAGAGAATTAAATATTTCTAAATTACGATATCATAAAGTTGTAATTATGACAGATGCTGATATTGATGGAAGTCATATTGCTACTCTTTTATTAACTTTCTTTTTTAGATATCTTAAAACATTAATTGAGAATGGATATGTATATATTGCAACGCCTCCATTATATCTATTAAAAAGAGGTAAAGATCAAAGATATTGTTGGGATGAAAACAATCGTGATAATATAATCACTCAAATGAAAGGGGGAAAAGATGTTAATGTTATTATTCAAAGATATAAAGGTTTAGGAGAAATGAATGCTGATCAATTATGGGATACAACAATGAATCCTGAATTTAGAACTCTAAAACAGGTCACTATTGATAGTGCTGCAGAAGCAGATCGAGTTTTCTCTATGTTAATGGGTGATGATGTTCCGCCACGGCGTGCGTTCATTGAGGCTAATGCTAAATATGCTAATATTGACGCATAATTTTAACTTTTTAAATAAAAAATAAAAAAAAATATGAAAGTTACAGTAGTTGGAGCAGGAGCGGTAGGTGCGAGTTGTGCAGAATATATAGCTATGAAAAATTTTGCTTCCGAAGTTGTTGTTTTAGATATTAAAGATAATTTTGCAGAAGGAAAAGCAATGGATTTAATGCAAACTGCTTCTTTGAATGGCTTTGATACTAAAATTATTGGTAGTACAAGTGATTATAGAAAAACAGCAAATAGTGATATTGCTGTTATAACTAGTGGAATACCAAGGAAGCCTGGAATGACAAGAGAAGAATTGATAGGGATTAATGCTGGTATTGTGAAATCTGTAGCAGAACAGTTGTTGGAGTTTTCGCCAAAGGTAATTCTGATTATCGTTAGTAATCCTATGGATACTATGACTTATCTAACTCATAAAATTACTGGTTTACCTAAAAATAGAATTATTGGAATGGGTGGAGCTCTGGATAGTGCTCGATTTAAATATAGAATAAGTGAAGCGCTATCATGTCCAATTTCTGATGTTGATGGAATGGTTATTGGTGGCCATTCTGATAAAGGTATGATTCCATTAACTCGTCTTGCTACAAGAAATAGCGTGAGAGTTTCTGAATTTTTATCTGAAGACAGATTGTTACAAATTTTAAATGACACGAAAGTAGGCGGAGCAACTCTAACTTCTATGTTAGGTACTTCAGCATGGTATGCTCCAGGTGCTGCAGTTTCATCATTAGTACATTCTATTGCTTGTGATCAGAAAAAGATTTTTCCGTGTTCTTCTTATTTAGATGGAGAATATGGACTAAATGATTTATGTATTGGTGTACCTGTAGTTTTAGGAAAAAATGGTATAGAAGAAATTGTTGAAATTGAGCTAACAGGAAAAGAGTTGTCAGCTCTTAAAAATTCTGCTGAAGCTGTTAAGAAAACAAATAATTTACTTTTAGAGTTAAGTATATAGCAAATATTTAAAAAATAAAGATCTACTTGTAATTCTAATAAAACTTATTATTTTTGCAATCCAAATTTTATTGAATTATGAGAAAAGGTATTCATCCAGAAAATTATAGACTATGTGTTTTTAAGGACATGTCAACTGATTATGCAATTTTAACTAAATCTTGTGTTGAATCTACTGAAAAAATTAAGTGGGAAGATGGAAATGAATATCCATTAGTAAAAATGGAGATTTCTTCAGATTCTCATCCTTTTTATACAGGTAAGTCAAAATTAATTGATACTGCTGGTCGTATTGATAAATTTAAAAATAAATACAATAAGTTTAAAAAATAATCTTTTCAACTTTTATTAATAAACCCTGTGCTTTAAGTATGGGGTTTTTTATTTAAGTTTGCTTAAACTAATGTTATGAATATTATATTATTTGATAATAATAGATCTGATTTTTATCCATTATCGCTTACAAGATCATTTGCTGACTTTCGAGTTGGTATCTTAACAATTAAAGAGAAATGGGAACATTATTTTGATTCTGTTTCATGCAACTCTATAGATTACTTATCTATAAAGTTTAATTTAAATATTGAGAAAGATAATATTTGGATCAATTCAAAGGTGCTTCCTTCAAAAGATGTTATTACAGAGATTAAAAGTTTAAGAAGAGGTGAGGTTTTGAAAAAAGAATCAGAAGTAATTGCCTTTAGAAATAGTGAATTTAGTTCAGGAAAATTAAATAGTGTTGAATCAAATTCAGAGTTTAATTTTATTAATTCAATCACTGATATCTTTACTCTAAATGGAGATGAAATTAAAAGTGATATTAATAATATATTCTCAAAACAAGATTTAGAATGGCAAGGTGATTTAAACAAATTAGAAGAGATTAAGAAATCTAATATTAAGATAGGAAAGAACTCTATTTATATTGAAGAAGGAGCTGTAGTACAACATTGTATATTAAATACTACAAATGGCCCAATATATATTGGGAAGAATGCAGAGATTATGGAAGGTTCTATGATTAGGGGCCCCTTTGCAATGTGTGAAAATTCAGTTGTAAAAATGGGGACGAAAATTTATGGAGATACCACAATTGGACCATATTGTAAAGTTGGGGGAGAAATTAATAATTCTGTATTTTTTGGTTACTCATCTAAAGCTCATGATGGTTTTTTAGGAAATTCTATTATTGGTCATTGGTGTAATCTAGGCGCAGACACCAATAATTCCAATCTTAAAAATAATTATGATGATGTTAAAATTTGGAATTATAGTACTGAATCATTTCAACAAACTGGTCTTCAATTTTGCGGTTTAATTATGGGAGATCATTCTAAGTGTGGTATTAATACTATGTTTAATACTGGTACAGTTGTTGGAGTTGGTGTAAATATTTTTGGATCTGGTTTCCCAAGAAATTTTATTCCATCTTTTAGTTGGGGTGGGAGTTCAGGATTTATTATTCATAAATTAGAAAAGTTTTTTTCAACTGCTGAAAAAGTCATGAAAAGAAGAAACATATCTTTTACTGATATTGATATAAAAATCCTAAAGGATGTATACAATATGACAAAACGCTATCGTAATGAGAAATAACTGACATAAAGGCAAGAAATATCTTTATGGCATACTTATTGAACATAATTCTTTGTATAAGATTTTATTATGAATAAAAAATTCCAATTTAACAATTTATTATTTTCAGAAGTTATTAATGATGAAACTGAGTTTTTTCCATTAATGAGTGATGAGGATGAACAAAAAATTGATAAAGAAAAAAACCCAGATATATTACCTATTCTTCCGCTAAGAAATACTGTTCTTTTTCCTGGTGTAATTATTCCAATTACTATAACAAGAGATCGATCTATTAAGCTTATAAAAGATGCAGATAAAAATAATAAAATTATAGGGGTAGTATCTCAGAAAGATCCTAATGTAGAATTACCAAAAGTTGGTGATTTGAATAAAATTGGTACAGTCGCTCAAATCTTAAAAGTTTTAAAAATGCCTGATGGTAATATTACAGCTGTAATTCAGGGAAGAAAAAGATTTGAATTAGATGAAATTATTGAAAGTGAACCTTATTATAAAGCAAAAATTAAAGATTATACTGAGCTTAAACCTTATTCTGATAAGGAATTTGATGCTTTAGTTTCTTCAATTAAGGATTTAGCACTACGAATAATAGATGAATCTCCTAATATTCCAAATGAAGCTTCTATAGCAATTAAGAATATTAAGAGTTCCTCATTTGTTATTAATTTTGTTTCATCTAACATGAGTATTAACATGATTAATAAACAAGCTTTGTTAGAAGAAATTGATTTAAAAAAACGAGCTATTAAAGTCTTAGAGTTACTTACTAAAGAACTTCAAATGCTTGAAATGAAGAATGAAATTCAATCTAAGGTAAAAACGGATTTAGATCAACAACAAAGAGAATATTTTTTGCATCAACAAATGAAAGCTATTCAGGAAGAGTTAGGTGGTGCTGGTTCTGGAAAAGAGGTAGAAGAGATGAAGTCTCAAGCATTAAAAAAGAAATGGTCTACAGAAGTTAAAGAATCTTTTGAAAAAGAGTTAAAGAAACTTCAAAGAATGAATCCTTCAATGTCTGATTATTCTGTTCAAAGGAGTTTTCTGGACTTAATTTTAGATTTACCTTGGAATGAGTATACTAATGATAATTTTAACCTTAATAAAGCAAGTAAGATATTAAATCGCGACCATTTTGGCTTAGAAGAAGTTAAGAAAAGAATCATTGAACATTTAGCTGTACTAAAATTAAAAGGGGATATGAAATCTCCTATTATTTGTCTTTATGGACCCCCGGGCGTTGGTAAAACTTCTCTAGGTAAATCTATAGCTGAAGCATTAGGTAGAAAATATCAACGTGTTTCTTTAGGAGGTCTTCGAGATGAAGCCGAGATTAGAGGTCATAGAAAAACTTATATTGGAGCAATGCCAGGAAGAATAATTAAGGCAATTAAAAAAGCAGAATCTTCTAATCCAGTATTTGTGTTAGATGAAATTGATAAAGTTACAAGAGATTCCCATGGAGATCCATCTTCAGCATTATTAGAAGTCCTTGATCCTGAGCAAAATGAGCAATTTCATGATAATTATCTAGAACTTGAATATGATTTGTCTAAAGTGTTATTTGTGGCTACAGCTAATTCTTTGTCTTCGATTCAACCTGCATTAAGAGATAGAATGGAGATTATAGAAATTAGTGGATATACAATTGAAGAAAAAGTAAAAATTGCTCAAAAACACCTGTTACCTAGACAATTAAGGGCTCACGGAATTAGTAATGATAAATTAAAGTTATCTAATTCTGTGTTAGAAAAGATAATTGATCAATATACTAGAGAATCAGGTGTTAGAGGATTAGAAAAGATGATAAGTAAAATGATTAGATATGCGGCTAAATCTATTGCTATGGATGAGGATTATAAACACGATGTAGATAAAGAGATAGTGGAATTAGTTCTAGGTCCTCCTAAGTTTGACAGAGATAGATTACTTAATAATTCAATTCCAGGAGTAGTTACTGGTTTAGCTTGGACAAGTGTAGGTGGTGACATATTATTTATAGAAAGTAGTCTAAGTCATGGTAAGGGTGTTCTATCAATTACTGGTAATATTGGAAAGATAATGAAAGAATCAGCAATATTATCATTAGAATATTTAAAATCAAATTCTAAACACTATAAAATTGATAGCAATATATTTCAAGAAACGAATGTGCATATTCATGTACCTGAGGGATCTACTCCTAAGGACGGTCCTTCTGCTGGTATTACAATGTTTACTTCGCTAGTTTCTATATTTACTAAAAAATTAGTTAAAGAGAAAATAGCTATGACTGGAGAAATAACATTAAGAGGAAAAGTCTTGCCAGTTGGTGGTATTAAAGAAAAGCTTCTTGCAGCAAAAAGATCAGGGATTAAAGAAATTATATTATCATCTCAAAATAGAAAAGATGTTTCTGTTATTAATGAACAATATTTAAGAAATATGACATTTTATTATGTTGATAATATGCATGAAGTTATTGATATTGCTTTAGTATAATGAAGAATATTAACTAACTTTAATCTATAAATTCAATAGATTAATGAAAATTAGATTACTTGTTTTATGTTTTTTTATTACTAACTGTATTTATTGCCTAGATGGTAATAATTCTTTTTCTTATATTAATTTAGATTATTCAGCAAGGTCATTAGCAATGGGAGGTAATCTTATTTCAATATATGATAATGATATTTCGTTAGCACAAACAACACCATCTTTACTTAATAGTAAAATGCATAATGAATTAGGTTTTAGTTTTGTTGATTATTTTTCAGATATTAAGATGGTCTCGTTTTATTATGCTAGAACCTTAGAAAATATTGGTTGTTTTTCATTTGGTATTGATGCTAATAGCTATGGTGAATTTAATGCATCTAATGAGATAGGTGATCAAAATTTATCTTTTACTGCTAATGATCAGGTAATTACTTTTGGCTTTGGTAGAGAACTGAACAGTAAAATAAGCTTAGGAGTAAATTTAAGTTTATTAAATTCAAATTATGAAAGCTATAATGCCTTAGCTCTTTCTTCTAATATTTCTTCAACATATTTTAATCAAGACAATGATTTTACTGCTACATTATTAGTTAAAAATATAGGAAAACAAATAAAATCATATACATCAATAAGAGAAGAGATTCCTTTAGATATCCAATTTGGATTAAGTAAAAAATTAGATCACCTTCCCTTAACTTATTCTTTGGTATTTCATCATCTTAATAAGTATAATATAAGTAATAATTATTCATTAAGTAGTTTTACTAATAATGAAACTGGTGAGATGGAAATTAAAGATGAAAGTATTGCTAAAAATATTTTGCGACATATTATTATCGGAGGGGAATTAAATTTATTTAAAAATAACTTTTTTATTCAAGGAGGATTTAATTTTCAAAGAAGATTTGATATGACTATTCGTTCATTTAATGGAATGGTTGGTTTTTCATATGGGGTTGGTTTTAATGTCTCTAAGATTAATTTCAACTATAGTAGATCTGCTTATCATTTATCAGGGAAAGTTAATACTTTTAGTATTAGTACCAATCTAAGTACTTTTGGTTTATGAGTATAAAATTAATTAATATTGCTATTGATGGCCATTCATCTTGTGGTAAAAGTTCTATTGCTAAGCATATTTCTAAAGAATTTAATATGAAATATGTTGATTCTGGGGCAATGTATAGGGCAATTACTTTTTATTGTATAGAAAATGATATCATCTGTAATAATAAGATAAATCATTATCTATTGTTAAAGAGTTTAGATAAAATTGACATATCTTTCAATCACAATGCTAAATTAAGTATTACTGAAACATTATTAAACGGTCAAAATGTAGAAAATTTGATTCGAGATAATAATGTTTCTAATTATGTAAGTGATATTAGTAAAATAAAACAAGTAAGGGAGAAATTAATTAATTTTCAACAAAAGACATGTGCTAATAAGAATGTAGTTATGGATGGTAGAGATATTGGTACTAAGGTTATGCCTAATGCTGATATTAAATTTTTTGTAACTGCTGATATTAATATTAGAGCAAAACGAAGATTTGATGAGTTAAAGATACATAACCATAAAATCACGTATGATCAAGTATTAGTTAATCTAAATAAAAGAGATTCTGATGATATGGGTAGAGAAATTAATCCGTTATTTCAAGCAAAGGATGCAATTGTGATTAACAATACGTTACTTACTTTTAATCAACAGAATGAGTTAGTTTGCCAGTTAATTAAAAAAAATGTATAAATGAAAGTAACGATTGATGAAAAATCTGGTTTCTGTTTTGGTGTTGTCTATGCAATTGAAATGGCAGAAGAAATATTAAAAAATGACAGAAAACTTTATTGTCTTGGGGATATTGTCCATAATAATAAAGAAATTGATAGATTAAGTAAACTTGGATTAGAGATAATTGATCATGATCAGTTAGCTAATTTGAGTGATTGTAAAATTCTTATACGAGCTCATGGAGAACCCCCATCTACTTATGAAATTGCACTAAAGAATAATATAGAATTACTAGATGCTTCATGTCCTGTTGTTTTAAAGTTACAACATCAGATAAAAGAAGGATATGAGCAAATAAAAGATATTGATGGTCAGGTAATTATCTTTGGGAAGGAAGGACATGCTGAAGTGACTGGACTTGTTGGTCAAACAGAAGGAAAAGCTATAATTGTTACAACTAAAGATGATTTATCTAAGGTTAATTTTGAAAAGCCTATATATATCTATTCTCAAACTACAAAAAGCCCTGCTGCTTTTCAGAATATTATAAATATTATAAAGGATAAATTAATTTCAATTGGAAAAAATGATGAATTAAAATTTGTTGTTCATGACACTTTATGTAGACAGGTTTCAGGAAGAGAGCCTCAATTGAAGTTTTTTGCTAGCAATAATGATGTTATTATTTTTGTTAGTGGTACAAAGAGTTCAAATGGAAAGATGCTCTTTTCTTCTTGTAAAATTGAAAATAAAAAATCTTATTTTATATCTGATATTAACGAAATCCAAGAGGAATGGTTTGAAAATGCATTAACCGTAGGTATTTGTGGAGCCACTTCTACACCTAGGTGGTTAATGGAAAAGGTAGCCAAATTTATACAAAAATTCTAGTGTTTATTTTTATAATTATTTGAATTAATAATGTATATTTGGCGCCCCGTTTAATGATGTTAGTTAAGGCAATTAAATGAGGTGAAATAATAAAAATGCTCTTCTTAATCTTTAGCATCTGGGCCTTAATTAATTAGATTGAAGATACAAATTAATTTTTTTGATATGTCAAAAAAACAAGAAAAAGAAACAAATAAGGATGTGCCTGTTTCTAAAAAAGAATCCAATAAGAAATCAACGAAAAAAGAAGTAGTTACTAAGGAATTAAATTCTTTAGATAAAAAAGAAAGCGTTACAGTTTCTAAAGATGATGTTGTAGAAGAAGTGAAAGA
>TARA_B110000438_G_scaffold278795_1_pt1 | contig 11491 bp, 9 predicted proteins | sample TARA_B110000438 | Tara Oceans TARA_B110000438 (sample SAMEA4398413) | marine metagenome | biome: Polar Biome; feature: [MES] marine water layer (ENVO:01000295) within the mesopelagic zone...; material: water (ENVO:00002006), including particulate matter (ENVO:01000060) such as......
ATTATTTAAAATTTCTTAAAAGCTAATGTTAAATAAATATAAAAACTTCGTATACAAAAAAATTTACAGAAAAATAACGGATAGGCCAATTTCCAATAAATTAAAAAAAAAATTGAATTTTGTTAATCATGAACCTGCATATTTTTATAAAAGGTTTGGAAATAAAAATATAAATAAATTATTTTATGTTATCAAAATATATGAAAAAAACAAAGAAGGTGGAGGACTTTTTTCTAATTTATTGTTTATACTTAGGCATTTAATATTTGCTGAAAATTTAAAAGCAATTCCTGTTATTGATCTGGAAAATTTTTATAATAGATACAATGAAAAAAGTGCAGTATTTGGCGAAAAAAACTCATGGTTATATTATTTTGAGCCAGTTTCAAAATATACTCTTAATGAAGTTTATCAAAGTCAAAATGTATTAATAACTAATGGTTTCTTTTCAAAAAATATGAAAAAAAATTACCACTCTGATAAAAACCTTATTAGAATTTTTAAAAAATACATCAAAATTAAAAAAAAGTTTTTAAAATCAGCTAATTACTATGAAAAAGAAAATTTTTTAAATAAGAAAGTTTTAGGAGTTCATTTAAGAGGCACAGATCGTAAAACAACAACTAATCATCCATTTCCACCGACAATAACACAAATGTATCAATTAATTGATGATGCTATAAATAAATATAAATTTAATAAAATTTTTTTAATAACCGATCAAGAGAAATATCTTAAATTATTTCAAATTAAATATAAAAATCTTTTATGTTTTAGAAAAGAGACATTTAGATCAAACCAAAGCAAAATATTTGACTTGAAAGTTAGAAAAAATCACAGATATGAAATTGGAAGAGATAATATTGAAGAAATGCTAATTCTATCAAAATTAGAATATCTTATTTGTACCACTTCAAATTTATCTCAAGCTTCATGTTTAATATCAAAAAATAATATAAATTATATGGAAGTTGAAGAAAATGGCTGGAATTCAGATAATTTACTCATAGCACAAATTAAATTTTATGTCAGGGATAGCTTACCTTATTTTCTTGGAGGATTTAAAAAAAGATTAATATTAAAATTCAAAAAATTTAGATAATTATTTATCTAATTTAGATTTTACCCATTTAAAAGTTTTTTCTAATCCTTCATCTATTTAAATTTTTTGCTTCCACCCAATAATTTCTTCTGCTCTAGTCAAATTTGGTCTCCTGTCAAAATCACCCTCTAGTTTAGATATATATTTAACTTATTTGTAATTAACAAATCTTGATTTTTTCTATATTTATCTGGTTGATAAATTGCAATTATATTATACTTACTATATGCATGATATTTAAAAAAAAAACAATAATCTGGCGTATTAATCTCTTGCACCAAAGTAACGCAAGGTGTTAAAACAGCTGATAAATACTATAAACTTAATCAATGAAAATTATAAAAATATTATTGTCTGATCCAAGACACAGCACTGTTGGCTCTCACTCTAATTTTATTCCAATAAACATTGGCTATATAGCTTCATACATAAAGAATGAGTTAAAAGATTTTGATGTAAAAATAAATCTAACTACAGATACAGTAGAGACATTTGATTTGATTAAAAATTGGAAGCCTGATGTAATTGCTTTGTCAAATTATGTTTGGAACGCTAGTCTCTCAAACTCTATTTGCAAATATTCAAAAAAATTAAATCCTAACCTGCTTACTATATTAGGTGGACCTGAATTTCCAGCTGGTACAGGTGCTAGAGTTATTAAAAATACAATTCAAGATCAAACATTTGATAAAAGTTTTGATTACTTGTTAAAAAGACCCTCTGTAGATTATTTTGCTTTTTCTGATGGTGAAGTTGCACTTTTAAGAATAATAAAAAAATTTATTGAAAATAATTTTTTAGTCAATGAATTAAAAAAAAATGATGAAGCAATCGAAGGGTGTGCGTCGATATCAAACGATAAAAGTAAATTACTAGTTGGAAAACATATTGATAGAGTTGGGTTAAAGGGCTCTCTTAAAGCCGAGGGAAGAGACGAAATACCTTCACCTTATCTAAATGGAATGTTGGATAAGTATTTAGATGGAAAATTTATACCTGCATTTGAAACTGCCAGAGGCTGTCCTTTCCTTTGCACATTTTGTGATCAAGGATTAGATGAAACTAAAATAACTTCTTTTAGTGTAGAACGATTAGCACAGGAATTAATGTATGTAGGTGAAAAGATGCATAATATAAAAGATGGAATTAAATCAATATCAATATTTGATTCAAATTGGGGTTTGTTTCAAAAAGATGTTGACCTAGCAGATCGAATTTTAGAGGTTATGAATAAATACGATTGGCCACATAATATTAAATGTACAACTCCTAAAAGTAATTGGAATAATTTATTAAAAATTAATGATAAGCTTAAGAATAGGGTTCAACTAGGACTATCTATGCAATCAGTTAATATTGATACTTTAAAGACTGTAAAGAGAAAAAATTGGACAACTGATCAATATATTGATTTTACTAAAGAAATTCACAAAAGAGGTAAGCCTGTTGAATCTGAAATGATTGTTCCTTTACCTGGTGAAACTGAAGAAACCTATTTTGAAGGAATGAAATTTTTAATGGATCAAAACATCACAGCAGGTGCTTTTACTTTAATGATGTTGTGTGGAGCTGAACTTGGAAGAGATCAGGCAATAAAAACACATGGAATGAAATCTAAATATAGAATTTTACCCAAACAGTTCGGGGAATACGATGGAGAAAAAGTTTTTGAAATGGAAAGAATATGTGTTGGAACAAATACAATGAGCTATGAAAGTTATTTAAACTGTCGGAATTATAGCTTTGTTTTAAGAACTGTAAATAACCCAGTCTTTAGTCCAGTATATAAATTGACTCAAAAACTTGGGATAGGTTGGTATGAGTTTTCAAAAGAAATAACTAATTTGCTTCAATTAAAAACCACCAAAGGGTCGTTTAAAGATTTATATGAAGAATTTTGTTCAGAATCTCATAGTGAACTTTTTGATAATGAAGAGGATGCAAGAAAATTTTATTCAATAAAAGAAAATTTTGAATTATTACATAATGGCGATATAGGTGAAAATTTACTTGGAAAATATAGCGCTAAAGCTCTACTTATCTATGAAGATATAATAAAATTTGTTTTTGATGTAATTAGACATAAGCTTGATGTAAATACTAAAAATGAAACATCTTTTATCCTAAATTCTTCTGAAAAATGGCTTACAAATCTTTATATGATTGATGAGATATTTGGAGGATCATCAGAACAGGATGTTAATAAAATAAATGAATATGAAGTAGAGATGGATTTTGATTTTCCAGCTTGGCTATCTGAAAACCACTTGCCTCTTGAATCGTTTAAAAAACAGTCAAAATATTTATTTAATAATGATAATAAAAAAATCAGTTATTTAAGGGGACAAATTAAAGCAATCTATGGAAAAGACAAAAATAGGGCTTTTAATAGATATCTAATGCAGTATGTATCCAAGGGAGCTGACTTTTTTGAAAAACGTTATGAAAAAATAGCATAAAAAAATGAAAAAAATTAAAATATTATTTTGTGATCCTAGGCACGAAACTGTAGGTACGCATTCGAGTTATGTTCCAATAAATATTGCATATATCGCTGCACACGTAAAACATAACATTAAGAATTTTGAAGTAGAAATAGAACTAACTACCACTGTAAAAGAAGTTTTTCCTTTGCTTGAAAATTGGAAACCAGACATTATAGGTATTTCAAATTATGTTTGGAACTCTGGCCTTGCAAACGCTATTTGCAAATATGCTAAAAAACTTAATCCTAATACACTTACAATACTTGGAGGACCTGAGTTTCCAGCTGGTACTGGTGCAATAAGAATTGATAACACCCCTAAAGATGCAACGTATGACAAATGTTTTAATTATTTAACTGAAAGACCTGATGTTGATTATTTTGCTTATTCTGATGGTGAGGTTGCTTTTTTAGAGGTAGTAGAAAATTTTATTAAAAATAATTTTTTAGTTAAGTCGTTAAAGGCTGATGATAAGCCAGTTAAAGGCTGTGCTTCACTTTCAAAGGATAAGCAAAAATTATTATCTGGAAAATACATACCTAGAATTGGAATGGAAGGTGGACTGAAAGTTGATGGGAGAGATATAATTCCATCAATTTATACTAGTGGAATGTTGGATAAGTATTTAAACGGAAAATACATACCATCATTTGAAACTGCAAGAGGATGTCCATACCTATGTACATTTTGTGACCAAGGACTTGATTCAAGTAAAATTACAGCATTTAGCACAAATCGTTTGGCTGAAGAAATGATGTATGTTGGAGAAAGAATGTCTAAAATTGAAGGTGGAACAAAATCAGTTGCTATATTTGATTCCAACTGGGGTTTATTTCAAAAAGATGTTGATTTAGCACCTCGTATTTTAGAAGTTATGAATAAATATGATTGGCCTCAATATATTGACTGTAGTGCTCCAAAAGAAAAAAGAGAAAACATTATTGCTATAAATGATAAATTAAAAAATAGAGTTCAACTGGGTCTTGCAATGCAATCACTTAACAATGAAACATTAAAAGATATTAAAAGAAAAAACTGGGGTAGAGAAAGGTATATAGAGTTTATAAGAGAAATAGAAAAAAGAGGAAAATCAAATACCTGTGAACAAATCATTCCATTGCCCAATGAAACAGAAGAAACCTATTATGATGGTATTAAATTTTTGATGGATAATAATGTTAAAACTCAAACATACACACTAATGCTAATAGTTGGTACTGAACTTGGAAGAGATGAATCTGCTAGAGTAAATGAAATTAAAGCGAAATTTAGAATTTTACCAAAACAATTTGGACAATATAATGGGGAAAGAGTTTTTGAAATTGAAAAAGTTTGTGTTGGAACAAAAACTATGAGCTATCAAAGTTATTTGAACTGTAGAAATTATAGTTTTATTGTTAAGCTTTTAGGTCAACCAGTATTTACTCCCATTTATAAATTAATTCAAAAAATTGGTATAAGTTGGTATGATTTTTCAAGAGCAGTGACTAAAACTGTTGAAGACAATAGTCATAAAAGCCAGCTTAAAACACTATATGATGAATTTTGCTATGAATCTCATAATGAACTTTTTGAAACTGAACAAGAGGCAAAAGATTTTTACTCTATAGAAGAAAATTACCAAATGTTAATGAAGGGTGAAATGGGAGAAAATTTACTTGGTAAATATTCAGCAAAAGGATTGCTTTTTTACAATGACGTTTTGGGCGCTTTGTTCGAAGTTATAAGAGGGGAATTTAAGGAGCATTTAGATCCCAAAATTAATCTAATATTAGAATCATCAGAAAAATGGTTGAAGAATATTTACACGATTGATGAAATATTTAATGATGAAAGTGAAATCAATGAAAACAAACCCTATAATCTTGATATAAATTTTGATTTGCCGAGTTGGCTAAATGAAAGTGATGAGCCTCTTGAAAAGTTTAATAAAAAAACAACGTATCAATTAGAGTATAATTTAAAAAACATACATTACCTTAGAAATGAAATGAAATCTATTTATGCAAATGATAAGGAACGAGCTTTTAATAGATACTTAATGCACCACGGAATGGAAAAAGGTTCAGGATTACTAGAAAGAAAATTTTTAAAAATATAAAGCTGATTCATACCTCTGATCAAAATTCTTTTACAAATACCCAAATATATAAAAAAAAACCATAGAATAAGTTTAGTTTTTTTTATTTTTTTTGCATTTCTAGTTCCTATCCTTGAATCATTAAGTATTGCTTCACTAGGTGCAATAATTTTATTTGTAACAAATATTGAAAATTCAATAAATTTAATTCCAAGCATACAGCTTCAGGAAATATTAATTAATATGAGTCAAGCACAATTGATTTTATATTCAAGTTTTACTTTTGTTTTTATGCTTGTTCTTAAAAATTTAATTATTTTTTTATATTATATTTTTGAGGGGAGAATTAAAAGAAATGTTAGTAATTATCATGGTGAACTTTTATTCCAAAAATTTATAAATAAAAATTACCTAAACTTAATTAGTTACAATCTATCGAATATTCAAAATGAAATTTTGGTACAATCAAAAAAAATTTCTGCTCTAATTTTTGTAATAACTGGATTTATTAAAGATATGACTTTAGCTTTAATTTTTCTTACATCTTTATTTCTCTTGAACTATAAAGCAACAATATTTTTGATCATTTTAGGTTCATCATTCTCATATTTATTTTATTTCTTTACTAATAAAAGAATTAAATTAATTGGAGGTATAGTTAGAAATTTAGAAGCGGAGCTAGTTAAGGTAGTTAGGTCAACTTTTGAAGGATTTAAAATAATTATTCTTTTTGGTAAGAAAAATTTTTTTAAAAAAAAATTCCATATTGAACTTACAGAAATGACAAGACACGAGTTATGGTATTTTATAGTATCTAAAATCCCTAGATTATTACTTGAAATAACATTTGCTTTATCTTTGGTTATATTTTTAAATTTTTTTATTTTAAGTGAAACCAATATAAGTGAATCTTTGCCCTTTCTAGTTTTTTTATCTCTAATTTCAATGCGTATGCTACCTATTTTGACAAACTTAAACCTTATAATAGCACAAATGAAAATTCTACAAATTGCAGTGGAAGCCATAATAAATATTATGTCAGATAATTCTGAAACTATAATTGTTGAAAAAGATTCTTTTACAATTAGTCAAACACAAGAAAAGTTTGTAAAGATAGATAATATAGAACTAAAAAATATTTATTTTAAATACCCCAATACAGACAATAAGATTATTAAAGATTTTTCCTTTACCTTTGCTAAAGATACGTTGTATGCGCTAACTGGAAGATCTGGCGCTGGGAAGTCTACTCTTGTTGATTTAATTAGTGGGGTTTTAAACCCTGATCAAGGAATAATTTTTTCTAATACTAAAGATATTCACCAAAATATAAAAAATTGGCAAAAAAAAGTTGGGTATGTCCCACAAGATAATTTTTTAATCAACGATTCAATTAAAAATAATATCTGCTTTGCAGAAAAACCAGAAGAAGTGAACATTGACTTGTTAAATGAGGCTATAGATCAATCAGACTTAAGGGATTTTATTAAAAACCTCCCAAAAAAAGAAAATATGATACTTGGTGACGGAGGTGTAAATATTTCTGGTGGTCAAAAACAAAGAATAGGTTTAGCAAGAGCATTATATCAAAAAAGATCTATTTTGATTCTTGATGAGGCTACTAGCTCTGTTGATTCAGAAACAGAATACAAAATATTAAAAACTCTTCATAAAATAAAAAAAAATAAAATTATAATTATGATTGCTCATAGACAGTCTACTATAGAAAAATGTGATCAGGTAATTAATTTAAATTAAGGTGAAATAAGAAAATAAACAAATTTTTTTTAAACATTAAATTTTTTTATTATATCCTTACAACAATAATCGCTCTCAAATAAAATTTCATTTTTATATGGCTTAGTAAATCTTTATTGATAGATAAAAACTTTTGAAAATACTTATTCATAAGGTTTATTATATTCTTATTGATTTATAAAAGTTTTTTATTGTGCTTATTACATATAACTGTTGTTTTCTTGTCAGAACATAATGAATTGGTAGGCTAATAGCAGAGCTATAATAGTTCATTGAATTTTTAAAATTTTCTTTTTTAAAATTTTGTGATTTAAAATAAGGATGTAAAAAAATTGGAATATAATGAATGTTAACTAGTATTTTTTTAGCTCTTAAATATTTAAATAATTCTAGATGGGTTTTTTTATTCACTAATATAATAAATAAATGCTTTGCTGAGTATATATTGGCTTGATTTTCTTGAAACCTTATTGGCAATTCTTTTAATTTTTCTTTATATAATAATGATATTTGATTTCTCTTAATTAAAAATTTATTAAGTCTTTTTAATTGGCCTATACCTAATGCTGCGTGTACATCACTAAGTCTATAGTTATACCCTAATACCTGTTGCTGATAAACCCAAGGTCCCTTTATTTTTCCTTTTAAGTTTTTATGACCTCTTACTATTCCATGCTCCCTGTATATTTTCATCTTATCTGCTAATTTTTTATTATTAGTTAATGCCATCCCACCTTCCGCCGTTGTAATTGACTTTATTGGGTGAAAGCTAAAAACTGTAATGTCTGAGTATTTACAATTACCTACTTTTCTTTTTTTGTATCTCCCACCTAAAGCATGAGATGCATCTTCAATAATGTTAAAATGATATTTTTTTGATAAATCTTTAATTTTATCCATTTCACATGACTGACCGCCTAAATGTGTTGGAATTAATATTTTAGGCAACTTACCTTTTTTCTTTGCAGAAATTAATTTTTCTTCTAAATTTGAAACTGAAAGATTAAAAGTTTTAGAATCTATATCTACAAAATCAACTTTTGCATTGCAATAAAGAGCACAATTTGCTGATGCAACAAATGTAATTGGTGTTGTCCATAATATGTCTCCTTTGGAGAGACCTAGGGCTAAACACGCTATGTGCAGTGCTGATGTTGCGCTATTTGCTGAAACAGAAAATTTACTATTACAGTATTTTCTTATCTCTTTTTCAAATTTTTCAACTATGGGGCCACTAGTTAAAAAATCTGATTTCAAAACATTAACAACATTTTTAATATCTCTATTATCGATACTTTGTCTGCCGTAAGGAATTATATTTTTATTCATTAAATTTTTTACTAAATTAAATTGATCTGTACAATTAATACTTTTTTGGTTATATATCTATCCTTATCAATGATTATAGCGCTTATACCTGCCAGATCTGGAAGTAAAAGAATTAAAAATAAAAACATCTTACGCTTGGGTAAAAAACCTTTGATGATAAATTCTTTAGAGCTATGTAAAAATACTAAAATTTTCGATAAAATACATCTATCTACCGATTCTAAAAAATATTCAAAAATTGCAAAAAAATTTGGTTATAAGCCTGATTTTTTAAGAAGTCGTAAGCATTCGACAGATAACACACCTTTGATAATAACTCTAAGAGAAGAACTTAAAAATTTTAAAAAACTTGGATATAAAGTTAAAGAGATCTGTATAATATCAGCAACTTCTCCATTTCTAAAGATAAGTGACATTGTTCAAGCAAGAAAACTTTTCTTAAAATTTAAAAAAAAATACCCAGTTATTTCTGTATGCAAGTTTCCTACTAAAATTGAAAGAGGATTAAAATTAAATAAAAACTTTCTTCAATTCATAAACAAAAAAAATATCATTAAAAAGAACCAAAATTTTACCAATTCTTTTTTCCCCACTGGTCATATTGCTTATTATAATGCTGAACTTTTACTCAAAAGTGACAAAAATATATTCAAATATGTGCCATTATTCATTGACAGATTAAGAGCAATAGACATAGATGAGCCTGAAGACCTGCAAATTGCAAAAAAATTAATTAAATTTATATAAAGATATTTATTATTTCAAAATAATTATAAATGAAAAACACAAAAAAATTAGAAGCTTCAATAATAATCAGAACTAAAAATGAAGAAAGATGGATTGATTTCTGTCTGAAAAAAGTATTTGAACAAAAAGATATAAATTTTGAAGTTATAATTGTTGATAATTGTTCTACAGATAAAACAGTTGATAGAGCTAAAAAATTTCCTGTTAAAATTTATAAAATTAAAAAATTCCTTCCTGGTAAGGCTTTAAATCTTGGCGTTTCTAAATCAAAAGGTAAATATATTATTTGTTTATCAGCTCATTGCATTCCAGAAAAAGATAGTTGGCTTAAATCTTTAATTCTAAATCTTAAAGGTAAAGATATAGCAGGTGTGTATGGTAGACAAAAACCACTTTCATACTCATCAAGTTTTGATAAGCGTGATTTAATTAATATTTTTGGGCCTGAAAAAAAAATTCAAAAAAAAGATAGTTTTTTTCATAATGCAAATAGTGCTGTTAAAAGAGAAGTTTTAAAAAAATTCCCTTTTGATGAAAAAACACCTCATATCGAGGATAGAATATGGGGACACAAAGTATTAAAAAATAAATATAAACTAATTTATGAACCTAATGCTTCTGTTTTTCATTGGCATGGAATTAATCAAGACATGAATCAAGAAAGATGTGATCGTATAGTTAATATTATAGAAAATATTGACAGTGAATATAAGCCCAAAAATATTCACGACCTTAAAAAACTTAAAATAATTGCAATAGTGCCCCAAAGAGGAAAGTCTATTAGTATAAATAATTCAACTCTCTTAGAAAAGACAATAAGCTCAATAAAAAAATGTAAATTAGTAGAAAAAATATATGTAGCAACCGATAATAACTATAATAAAAAAATTGCAAAAAAGTGTGGCGTTGAAGTTCCCTTCATCAGGCCTAAATATTTATCTGAACCTTATGTGAGCATTACTGCCACGTTAAAATATACATTAACTATGTTAGAGAAAAAGAATATTATTCCAGATATAGTAGTCGTTGCTACTGAAAATTTTCCATTTAGAGAAAAAAATATATTTGAAAAATCTATAAAAAAATTGATTAATGATAATGATGATGTTGTTGTTTATACCAAACATGAAAAAGGAACAATATTCAAAAATAAATCAAATAAATTTGAAGTTTTGGTTAATGGCACCATTCCAAAAAATATTTTGAATGAAAAAATCTCTGTTTGTAGGATTGGATATGGTTGTGCTGTAAGACCAGATATAATCAGGTCTGGAAATCTATTTAATGGAAAAATTGGAACAATTACGATTAAAAATAACAATTATTTTACAGAAATTAATTTAGCAAATTTTGATGATTTAAATAATAAGTTTTATAATTAATGTAAATGTTGGCAAGATATTTTTAATTCAAGATGCACTTATTTTTAATAGATTTATATGTTTGTCTAGATACACTTGCACCAATAATTGATCAAATTAATCCAAAAAAAGTAATAATTTGCAATATTAATCCAATTCAAAATTATCAAAATGATAAATTATTAAAATATTTATTAAAAAAAGATATTAAATATATAAAATTTTTACCTGTACCAAATAATAAGAAAATTTTTTATTTTATAATTAAAGTGTTAGTTTTTATTCCATGTTTTTTGCAAAAAAAAATGCAATTTCTTTGGAATTATATTTATTATAAATATAATTTTTCCACTAAAGAATTGCTTAAAAATTTATTACTTTCTCAAAATGTATCCTCAATAACTTATTCCGAAGGGCGTGGTCATTACATAAATGATATTTATTTGGTATCAAAAGAAATGAAAATTCCTGTTATTCATATTCCATCTGGAATGAATATTGCAAGTAAATTTAACAAAATAAGTGATAAAAGTATTGGGTTATGTAATTATTATATTTCTCCAAACTATATAAGAGGTGAGGATAAAAAAAATATTAGTTTTAAGGTTAAATATTTTGGGGCTGCCAG
>TARA_B110000438_G_scaffold92543_1_pt1 | contig 11487 bp, 11 predicted proteins | sample TARA_B110000438 | Tara Oceans TARA_B110000438 (sample SAMEA4398413) | marine metagenome | biome: Polar Biome; feature: [MES] marine water layer (ENVO:01000295) within the mesopelagic zone...; material: water (ENVO:00002006), including particulate matter (ENVO:01000060) such as......
ACGAGGTATCGGTCTTTTATAAAACGTTAATGAAGAATAAAAACTTAAGAAAATCTTAATTTTTGCGTCATCCAAAAGAGTTTGTGAATGAAACTGAATACAAATGATTCTTTCTTTACAGGTAAACCTAAATTACCTTGAAGTGAGAAAGTTATGCCTGAATTTTCAAGAAATTGATTGTACTTTCTTACGAGACTTGCGCGTTTTTGAAGAACTTGTCCATGAAATGTAGCAGATAATTCAATTCTTTCAGGTCCTTGGAATCCATAATGTGCTAACCTAACTGCATATTGCGAAGGCGCATGAACTGTCTGATAATTAATTTTCAAAACCGAACTCAAAAGCGTTCCATGATTCAAAACTTTCGGAGTTGCAATACTTTGACAAATTATATTTCTAGAGGATTTTAAGAATTTAAGATTATTCTCTGAATTATTTTTACCTAATATTTTTGATTCGGCCTCTAAAGCAACCGTAAACAATTGCTGATGTACAAGCTCTAAACGCTTATACATATTCAAGAATTTTTGATCATCACAACTTTTGCCTGAATTCCAGTCATCACGCGTCTGTCGAATATCCTGAAGTAAAACCTTCCAATTGGGTTGTAAATCTATTCCAGCTTTTTTACAAAGTTCTTCACTATGTGTTAATGACCAAAGACGCGTTAGCCAACCTCTCTTATCAATTACTTTTTTTGTCTTAACAACACTATGTTGTAATAACCGGCTCAACGTAAAATCAACTAAATATGCTAAAGCTAATGATTTTTCTTCTTCTTCGGAAACTGGGCTAATATTTTGTAGTAATGATTCTCCAGAGCAATCAATTAAATTGCTAACGGGGAAAATATAATGTAAATCTGGAAACAGCAATTTTGGAATTACTATTGGACCATGTAGCAAAATACCTCTTTCTTGAGCATCTCCAGGAATATCTAACCCATGAACTGTTTTTGCTTTGACTCCTTCTTTAACTACACAAATTAAATCTAAATCTGATAAACCTGGAGCTCCAACTGAACCCATAGTTAAAATTGAAACTAAACCTTCTGAACCTTCTGCATTTTGTAAGTATAAATCAAGCTCATCATCATAAGCCTCCTTGCTTAGAAATTGAGGTTGATTAATTATCTTCATATTCTAGTTCCTTTCTATAACATCGACTAAATCAGAGATTCTAGGTATCACTTGATTAACTAAAATATCAGTTATACTTTCATCATGATAAAGTTGACGAGCAACCTCGAGACCACCTTTGACATGAGAACCTAATTGTATAGCTTTGAATGTTTTTTCTGGAGTTACCGGCCATTTTTGCCTAATCTCACTAGCCACTTGGATTGAGGCGGCGGCTGAACCAAATTTCTTGTAAAAAGGCTCAAAAGAGTCTCCTTTGAACATCGGCCGACCTAAGTCACTCCAATATAGGGCGGGAACCAACATCAAATTACTCAGATAACGCTTAATATTGTACATAGTATAACCTCTGTGGAAAAATTTAGAATCATCCTGTAAATTCTTTAAAGCTCTATAAGATTTATTTCCTATTTTATTAGAAGGCTTTGAACTGAATAAAAGTGTTAATGGTTCCATAGCCCATGCATTTTGATAAACATCTACTGGAAGTATTTCCTCAGTATAATTTTCAATCAAATTAGGCCATAGAAAAAAGGGGCCGTGATGTTGTAAGGGATCCATCGAAATCACCACAGGTAGGAGATCATTACGTAACCATTTCTGAAGCTTACTAAGTTTGTTAGATAACGTGAAAATTTCATCATCCAGAATTAGAGTCATATCAATATCACTGTAATTATTACTAGTTTGATCACCATGACTACCATGAACTATGATATTACTGACCAAATTCTCATCCTTAGCTTGAGATAATGCCAATCTTAATTTTTCATGAGCTTGAAATGAAGAAGTATCTGAAAGTTCGGGTATGTCTACTGTAGTAATCTTTCCGTTATTATTTGATAAATTTTGAGGCAATACCGAATCTGTGTTATAATTTAGAAAATTCGATATTTTATAATAATCTTTAGAACTTCTTATCTCTAAGAAATTCGATTTATCACCTGACACTCGGAATTTACTCATGAATATCTATAATTTCTGTTAGAGAAAATAGTAGAGACCTATAACTACTTTTCCCATTTTTTACTCGAGTATTGACTTATATTTTTCTAATACTTTCTCAGCAGTTGCTGCAGGGTTGTGATTTTTACTAACAAATTCAGAACCTAATTGGCCCTTTTCAACTAACATTTGACGATTATTATAAATATCTTTGATCGATGATTCTAGATTAGTAGGGCTACTATTGATTATGGGCAAATCATATCCTTCATACAATGAATCGGTTAATGTACATATTACAGTACGACCTAATGCCATTGACTCTATTGAAAAAACACCATAGATTCCATATTCAGGATTCATCCAATCTATAACTAAATCATGCTTTGATATTTGTTCTATTAACTCAGTATGCTGAACATTCTCAAGCAAGGTAAAATGAATGTCTAAACCGCTATCCTTGAGCTTGGAAATTGAAGATTCGACAGCTTTAGTGTTTTTTACATCTCTATTAGTTGATGCATGAAGAATCTTCAAAGGACCTGTAACGCTAGTCTCTGAATACTGTAAACTATCTAAATTTACCGGATTTGGCAACCATTCAGCCTCCGGTACAAATTCTAGTAAATCAGGAGTGCTGACGTACCTGTGCACAACCAAATTATTCGCAAACTTAGGATATTCCTTATTTCTAATCTCCGAGCCATGGTGATGGAGAATTACTGGTTTTTTCATAATTCCAGACCACATTACTAAATCACGATAACCTTGACTTACGGCTTGACCATGATAGTGTAAAATATCACATTCCTTTACCAAACTATAGAGTTTTTTTCCAATATCCAACTTTCCTCGTAATGAACTAGAATCAATCTCAGAAAGGTTATAATCAAAATTTGTGTGCCAGCCCTTAGTACTTGTAACTGCTAAATTAGCTTCAATACCTAATTCTCTTTGAGCTTTTACCAAATTTGAAGCAACTTGAGCAGGATTGTTTAAATGAAGAACACGCATTAATCTATGTCCAAAATCTGGTTACGACTCTCAATCAAAAGACCTACTGCCCAACGTGCGATAACTACACCTGCTATAATGCCAATAATAGGATCCAACACGGTAAAATTAGGATTAAACATTCCAATTACTAAAGCTATAATTACCATAACTGAAACCAAAGCATCTGCCAAAACATGGAGATAAGCCCCTCTACGATTTAAATCCTCAATATCATTAGGGTTGGTTAGAAATGCATCAAATTTCCCTAATAATAAATTCCAATCATCCTTGTATGAAGAAAGTGCATTGCCCCAGCCGCCTTCTGATTCTTTTTCTAAAGATTCATGATCATGGGAATGGCCATGATCGTGGGAATTATCATGGTCGTGGGAGTGGTCGTGCCCATGGTGATGATTCTCAATACCTAAAATATTAGCACACGCTAAATTAACAATCAAACCAACAATTGCCACTAATATCGCTTCTTGAAATTGAATTTCTTCTGGTTCTAAGATCCTACCAAAAGATTCCCAGCCTATGTATAGAGCTACAATACCTAAAACTATCGAAGAAGCAAAACCTCCTAATGCCATAACTGTGCCTTTACTATTCTTAACTCTAGATTCAGTTCTTGCAAAATAATAAGCATATAATGTAATTCCCAAAGCTGCAGCATGAGTTCCCATATGCCACCCATCTGCTAAAAGTCCCATAGACTTAGTAAATAATCCTGCAGATATCTCAATAACCATCATTACTAAAGTAATAATCACTACCAAACGAGTTTTACTTTCCGACTCTGCGTCGTCTATATCGTGATGATGATGTCCTGACATGCTATAGTGTGATTAGCGGTGCAAGAAAAACGCTTTCTCTCCCTCCAATCTGACAAAACCAGTCCTTTCAAATTGAACTACATGGTTATTCAATAAGGATATATTATCTTCAACAATACCTGAAACTCTTTCACCGTCAGGATACCACACTTCTATTGGTTGGTTGGATGAACACCATTGAAATATTGGAACTCCTTTCTTATGCTCAAATCCGGAAAATAATAATATCGTGTCTTTCATAATAACATTACAAAGATTTTTTAAACGAATCTCAGAACCATCTTCTAACGATTCTAGATCTTTGCTAGGTAAATATATTTTAGAACCTTGGGGAATTGTTTCCTCTCTGTTACCAAGTTCTTTATTATCGGGATGCCAAGGAGCCTCTTTCTGTAATGGATTGTCTGTTTTAATTGTAAATTCAGTTGGATCCGAAACAAAAAATAATCGTTTACTCTTTGAATCTATTAAATCCTTATTTAACGCATCAAAATTTTGCCATGAAAATTTAATATCAACTTCTTTAACCCCTGAATTTTCCCAATATTTCAGAAACGTTTCAGCAGAATAACCTCTTCTTGCCAAAGCCTTGATTGTAGCTAAACGGCAATCATCCCATCCTGTAAATTCTCCGCTAATAATTGATTCACGAATTTTACTTGTTTTTAGATTGGTATTTGGTATTGCAACTAAACCATAATGTATGAATTCAGGTTCTTTCCAATCTAAATATTTGTAAATCCACATCTGTTTTTCAGTATTATTAAGATGGTCTTTTCCTCTCAAAACATGAGTTATGCCTAATCTATAATCATCTACTGCAACTGCAAAATTATAAAGGGGCCATAATCGATACTTATCTCCTTGTAAGGGATGTGGAGAATCTACAATTCTTAATGCCACAAAATCTCTTAATGCGGGGTTAGGATCTTCTAAATCTGTTTTGATGACTACTATGCCATTATCTCCATTGAGAAGAGAATCGAACTCTTTCATCTGAACTTCGGGAGAACGATCTCTATCAGGATGTGCTTTACTCTGTCTTTTGAGCTCCCTCCATTCTTCAGCATCAGATTTAGTAATATATGCCCCACCATTCGAAATTATTTTTCGTATATCCTCATAATATATGTCAAGCCTATCTGATTGAACCACTACTTCATCAGCTTCAATACCAAGCCATTTCAAATCTTCTTGAATTAAATCATAGGCCTTATCATCGATGGCATTTGGATTAGTATCTTCCAAACGCAATATCAATTTACCATCATACCTTTTTTTATAATAATTATTAAGAGCCAATGCTCGAGTATGGCCCAAATGTAAAGGACCGCTAGGTCCCGGTGCAAAACGTAATACTACTTTATCTGTTTTATTGAGAGGAGGAAGTTCACGAGGTTTAGCCTTTTCTTGTTTTTCCTTTTTTTGAGGTGCATAGGGTTCCAAATCCTTTGAATCCATTTGATTGACTTCATCGATTACCTCATCTATAATCTGCATGACTTCTTGAGCTGAAGAACGTAGCTCAGGATGCTTACCCATCGCTTTACCAATTACACTTTTGCTACGGGCCTCACCATATTGAGCAGCCTCAGACATGGCTAATTTCAGTAATTTCTGCCTTAAATCAGACACAACCGCTGAAAGAGAGGGGGGTTTAGGCCTTTTGAGCTAATTTTAATGTATATTTTATTTACTCCGTCTAAATCCAAAATTTGTGAATAAAGCATTCATGATTGCTGCATTGTTTTTGACAGTCGGATGTATTGACATACCTGCAATGAATGGACTGGTCGATAGAATTGTTCCTGAAGAAACAAAAACCTATAGAATATTTGACGTTTGGGATACTGAAGGGAATTTTGCACCAGATCCAGCTCAAGATCAAGATACATACATCAATGCAATTGAAGATCTTATTTCAAACCCCCTTAAATTTCAAGAAACTGCTCAAAATATTTCTTGGAAAGAGGATCAACACACTTTTTTCATAGAAAATAATTGGGACTCTACCTTCATAATTCTTCTATTATCTGTAGACTATAGTCTTGGTGGAGGAATCGACCCATCGGAAGGACCTGCAGGCACTTTAGATTTTACGGTAACTGACCCTGATGGTATGAAGCATGTTTATGGAAAAGATAGCGATGGATATGAAATCGTAACTTGGAATAATCAACTAGAAGAAAGACCTCTTCTTCTTCCAGTTATAGGCGGAACTTGGACTATTACTATTTCTGGCTCAGGACTTGATGGTATTGGTTCTATTCTTTATTCCGGAGATTACAATATAAGAATTGAAAGTGATAAATTAGAATAAACTAGTATATATCAAAAACATACCAAGAAGAATACAATAAGGTGTGAAATAATGGAATTTCTGTTGCTTAATCAATTCTAATAAACCACTTACTGCAAAATAACTAGTTACTGCTGAGCTAAGAAATCCTAGAGTTAAAGCAAGAAAACCAACTTCATCTACAGTCTCATCAATCTCTCCAATCTTGAGAAGAGTTGCACCCATAATAGCAGGTATAAACAAAAGAAAAGACAGTCTAGCGGCTTTAACGGGGTCCATTCCTAATATTTTAGAAATAGCAATAGTAGACCCTGAACGGGAAACTCCAGGTAGTATAGCTAAACCTTGGAAGAAACCCACAACCAAAGCATTTGAAAATTGAAACTCATCTATCTGCTTCTTGCCATCATAATCCTTACTAATCCAAACTAAAATACCTGTGAAAATTAAACATCCGCCAACTAGATGCATCTCACTATAAAAATCACCTATAATCGTACTATCAAAAGTAAAACCAATAATCGCAGTTGGAATCGAAGCTACAACGACCATCATTAACATTCTTTCATATCCTTTAAGGTTATGATAATTCTTATAATCAAAAATACTAGGTAATACTAGAAAAACTTCCTTAATTTCTTTACGCATGACATAGAAAATAACACAAAGCGAGCCTAAGTGTAAAATTATATCAAATAAAATGGGGGGTTCTTCGTTGAAATAGAACTGAAATATTGCCAAATGTCCACTGCTGCTAACTGGGAGCCATTCAGTCACGCCTTGTAATATGCCTAGAAGCACTGCCAACCACCATTCCATAATTGCCCAATCGTCAGGTTTATTTAACCGACGGGGGAGTATCACCTAATGACTGATATGAAAGTGCGCTGTACAACTTGCTACAACGTTTTCAACACAAACAAAGATGAGGGGAAGAATGTAATATGCCCAATGTGCGATTCATCATTCAAAGTTCAAAATACTAATATTGTAACTAGTATTAAGAATACAATAACTGATTTAGGCAGTAAAATTGGAGCAAATATCCAAGAAAAATTAAACCTAAACAAAGATGATGATACTTTCAAAATTATAAATGGTAAAAAATATGATCGTGAATTATTGGAAGTTGCTGCTGAGTTAACTGCTAAGAAAGAAGAAATAACTTTAGAAGGAAGTAAACAATTATTCCATAAAATAAAAGATTATGATGATTATACGCAAGTAGAAAAACAAACTGTTGCATACATACGGAAAAAATATAAATTTACACCAGAAGCAAATGACTGGTTAAGAACTGAAATTAGAAGTTGGGCTTCAGGAAAAACTCGTAGTGATACAACATTGGATCCAACAAGCTCTAAATTACAAAAAGAACAACCCCTTTCTTTTGTCTTTAGTAACTTGAAAGAAGCTTATCATTGGGATAATCTGAATAATTTAAGTGAAAAACCAAAAACAGCAGCACAATGGGCCGGTATCTTACTATCTATCGTATTTGTTTTAGGAATTTTATCAGGAATTGCATACGGAATCAAGTGGAATAATCAAGAAACCCAATGGGGCAGTGAAGGATTATCTTCAGTCCATGGAACCATCATTGATGTCAATGGAAATGCACTAGAAGGTGTTAAAATTGAAGCAGATGATAAAAAAACATATACCAATGCTCAAGGTAAATATTTCTTATATGATTTAATTGGTGATCAAGTTGAAATTAGGTTCACAATGGAAGGTTATGGTGATCTAAATGTTTGGATTAATATACGTTCGGAGGGGACAAATATACTAGAAGTTGAATTAGAAGAAGGTGGGATCAATAATAGTATCGATCAACGAAAGAATGTAGCTGAGCCATGGCCCCCAAATTATGCCTTATCTCCTATTTTTATTGTAGCCTCAATCGTTGCTTTGATGGGAAGTTCTGCTGCATTACTTCAACAAAACTTCAGAGTTGCAGTAATTGGATGTCTATGTGGCGTTATAAGTTATGGATTTTTAATCGGTAGTATCCTTTCAGTTATAGCTCTGTCATTATTATTAATTGATAGAGAAAAATTTGACAGGGCATAAAACATGTCATCTTGGCAATTTACTAAGAAATGGAGAACGTTAGGTAGATGGAATAAAATTTTTATATCTTTAACTGGTATTTGGACTTTATTAATTATTACGTCACCATTAATGCTTACAAATGGGGAAACTGGTGATTTGAGTGGAAGTGTTGGTATTTATGATAACAAAAAAGTTATACAAGACATGAATCCTTTATCGGAACTGGTATATTATTTGGGAGATTTGAATTGTCACCAACTTTCACATCGATCGTATGAATATAATAATAATCAAATGCCATTTTGTGCTAGAGATGTTGGGATCTTTGCTGGCTTAACGTTTGGATTTGTTTTCAGCTTAGGAAGAAGAATTGAATTAACTTTACCTATGATAATACTCGCACTTATTCCAATAGGACTAGATGGAACAATACAACTTTTTACAGATTATGAATCTACGAATATTCGAAGAGTCCTAACTGGATTAATAGCTGGAGCAGTTACAGGAATTGCTCTCAAAATCATTGCAGATTCATTAGATAAAAAATACTAATTCTCATCCCATTTTAGTTCATTATCACAAAATGGACATTGGGGGGCAAGATTAGGTACAACACGATAACAGAGATTGCAAAGGCGTCCTGGATTATAGATTTTCTGATATAGAAATATTCCGACCACTCCAAGGACAAATATGACTACTAAACCAATTGTGAATAGCACTATTTCCTCTTTAGTTCTTCACTCACATAGCTAGTCATAGCTTTTGGATTCATAGTATTCCAAAAGAAGTTGAAGTCCTTTAAGGTAAAAGCCCCAACAGTGGCTAAAAATGAAATATAGAGAAATCCACCCATGGCTGAGAAAAAGAATAATTCATACCAACGATCTATGTCTAGATTTATCTGAATTTGCCACATTATTAAACCGACAATCACTGCAAACAAAATTTGTACAAAGAAACTAACCTGAGGCCTCATGTCAAGATAAGAATAACATAAAAATCTAAGAGATATGGCCATAATTAATTCCGAAATTAAAACCGCTATTGCAGCACCCTCGCCACCCAAACCGGGTAAGTTTTCGAGACCCAAATGTGGTATTTCTTTAGGAACTAAAATAAGCATCAATATAACGCTTACAATCGAAGAAAATATATTGATTACAGAAGTTAAATCGGGCCTGTTAGAACCTCTGAGGGCAACCGACCACGGACGGTTTATTACTCGAATAAGAGATGCTAAAACTAATATCTGAAGTATTCGGGCAGCAGGTAAAAATTCTCTACTAATAAAGACAAAAATTATTTCATGGGACCAAACAATAGTCATGACAACAATAGGTATGCAAACCATTGCGACATATTTTTCAGCATCATAAACTAAAGATTTAATCTCATCTTTAGATTTATTTGAATGTAATTTAGAAACCGAAGGAAGTAACATCTCCTCAATTGCCAAAGCCATAGTACCTATGAATAACGCAATACGTTGAACACCATAATAGAGACCCACATCTGTAGCTGCCCAGAAGACACCAATAAATATCTTGTCTATGTGTTTCTTAAAAATTCCAAAAATAGAAGCTGCGGCAACCGGAAATGCATAACTCTTATATGAATCAAAAGTAGATTTATCGGGTTTAGAAATAGGATAATCTCTAAAATACCATAAAGAGATCAAAGCAATTATCAAAATACCTATTAATTCTGAGGCTGCCAACCATATTACGCCCCAACCCATTACTGCAGTTCCTATGAATAATAACGAACGCATTGATGTGCCAATTATCCTAGGCATGGCCACTCTAGCACTTTGTTTTAATCCACTAAAAGTAGCAGTAAGTACTCCAGTTAAAAGAAAAACAATATAATATAAGATTACTACAAACAAGAGACCTGATGTCTTAATATCATAAAATTGTTTTTCTAAATAATCTGTCCAATACCAGTAAAATATTGCAAAGACTGCCAACATTAGTGAAATTAAAAATAAACGTATGGAAAGAAATGTACCTATACATTTACCTAAATCCAATCCCTCACTAATCCTCTTGACATGTGCCATCCGGAAGCCAAAAAAAGCTAAAAAAGTGAAACCACCAATTAAGCTCATAGCATAGCTAAATTCACCAAGAGCAGAAGCGCCCATGTGTCTTGCTACAAACAAAAGTGCAATCCAGCCTACAATTGCGTTAATATTCTCAACGCCAAAAAGTAGAGCTATTTTGCGGGAAGTCGCCATTAATTGCGCACAGTGCTTGGGATTTAAAGCCAGTCCTCTTGAGGTGAATTGTGACATCAAAACTATTAGTTGCTGGTGTATTGGCTCTAGATGACCTAAAAACACCTCATAAAAGTGAAAAAGGTATAGCCGGAGGGGCTGGAATTTATTCTAGTATTTCATCTAGTATCTTTACTGAAACAGCATTAGTGGCTGCAATTGGAAATGACTTTCCAAAATCTATAATGAAAAAAATTGAAATACATAAAATCAATACTCAATCTGTAAAAACTCTAGATTATCCTACATTTCATTGGTCTGGTGAATATACTGGAGACATGTCTCAAGCTATAACTCATGAAACTGATTTTCAAATTAATGATCACTATGACTGGGAAATATCATCTGAACAGAAAAACTCTAAATTAGTATTACTCTGTAATAATGACCCTAATATTCAATCTAAAATTCTAAAACAAATTAATTCCAATTTAATTGCCATGGACACTATGAATCTTTGGATTGATATCGCTAGAGAGAAGTTAGAAGAAGTTGTAAAGCAAATCGATCTCCTATTCATAAATGATGCTGAAGCACAACTGTATGCTGGTGAAGATAATTTAGATAAAGCAGGAGAAATACTTCTGAGTAAAGGGCCTAAATATGTAATTATCAAAAGAGGTGAACATGGTTCTTCATTGTATTCATCTGAAATTACTAAACACTTACCTGCTTTCAAAGTTAGTAATTTTGTAGACCCAACGGGTGCAGGAGATAGCTTTGCTGGAGCTGCCATGGGATATCTTTCGAGAGTGAATGATATCAATGAAGAAAATTTGATCATAGCTATGAACTATGGTTCTGCAGTAGCCTCGATCACTGTAGAAGGCTTTGGTACTGAAAGTATTATGAATCTTGAAAATGAAGAAGTAGAGAAAAGATTTAGCAGTCTTAGTGGTGGGCCCGGCCGGATTTGAACCGACGACCGCCCGGTTA
>TARA_B110000438_G_scaffold852_1_pt1 | contig 11477 bp, 10 predicted proteins | sample TARA_B110000438 | Tara Oceans TARA_B110000438 (sample SAMEA4398413) | marine metagenome | biome: Polar Biome; feature: [MES] marine water layer (ENVO:01000295) within the mesopelagic zone...; material: water (ENVO:00002006), including particulate matter (ENVO:01000060) such as......
ATTGATATCTGCTATTAAAAAACCTGCGATTCATATTCATTAAGTTAAACCTAATGGAACAAACCACCTTAGTGCAGCATCTGCAACATCAGCAAAAATTTCTAGGAGCCACAGGTGAATTCACTAGTTTAATGAACGAGATTCTTGTAGCTGCTAAAATCATATCATTGGAAGTAAATAAAGCTGGAATCGGTGGACATATACTTGGAGTAACTGGGAATATTAACGTACACGGTGAAGAAGTCCAAAAACTAGACGAATTCGCAAACTCAACCTTTGTTAATATAATTGGAAAGTCTGGAACGGTATGCGCTATTACCTCCGAAGAAATGGAAAACCCTTATATTATCCCCGAAAAGAATGCCGGTAAATATATTTTTATGATGGACCCACTAGACGGTTCTTCAAATATAGATGTAAACGTTAGCATAGGAACAATCTTTTCAATATACCGAAAAAAAAGCAGCGGGAGTTCTGTAAGTAAAGATGATCTTTTGCAAAAAGGAGCTAACCAAGTCGCCGGAGGTTATATTGTATATGGTTCAAGCACTATGTTTATATATAGTTCTGGAAGTGGAGTTCACGGATTCACATTAGATCCTTCTATTGGTGAGTTTTTTTTATCACACCCCGATATTAAAATTCCTGCGCAAGGAAATATCTACAGTGTAAACGAAGGAAATCAAATAAATTGGGATAATAAACAAATAAAGTTAATAAATTACTTTAAAGAATTTGACGCTGTGACAAAGCGACCCTACAAGGCTAGATATATTGGTTCTATGGTATCTGATTTTCATAGGACTCTTTTGAAGGGGGGTATTTTTATGTACCCCAAGGACAGTAAAAACCCAAAAGGAAAGTTACGATTTGCCTTCGAAGCAAGTCCTTTGGCTTTCATTGTTGAAAATGCTGGTGGGCTTGCGTCTACAGGTAGTGAACGAATTCTTGATATCGTTCCAAGTGATATTCATGAATGTGTTCCCCTGTATATTGGAAGTCGCGAAGATGTTAAAACGGCAGAGACATTTCTAAAAGATTAACTTCTAAGCTAGACATATAACTGAAAATATAAAATGCAAATTAAATCAATCCGCGGTGTCAAAGACATCATGCCAGAAGAAGTTGAAAAGTGGCGCTGGGTCGAGAATAAAGCCAATCAAGTTTTTACTCGATATGGATTCAGGGAAATCCGTCTACCCATTTTTGAAAAAACCAATCTATTTTCAAGAGGTATAGGTGAGGATACTGATATTGTAGAAAAAGAAATGTATACATTTGATGACCGAGGCGGTGAAAAAATTACACTACGTCCTGAAGGAACTGCATCAGTGGTTCGGGCTTTTATTGAACATAAAATGTATGCAACGCAAACAATGCAAAAGCTTTACTATACCGGCCCTATGTTCCGCTACGAACGACCTCAGGCTGGACGGTTCCGACAGTTTTATCAAATTGGAGTAGAGGCAATGGGATCTCATAGCCCTTCAATTGATGCTGAAGTAATGATCATGCTTATGGAATTCTTTAATGTATTAGGTCTCAATCAGTTCGAGCTTCAAATAAACAGCCTAGGTTGCAACAAATGTCGATGTGAATACCAAAAAACTCTTAAAAAATCTATTAAAGATCACTTATCCGATCTATGTGAAAATTGCAACAAACGTTATCAAAAAAATCCTTTGCGAGTCCTTGACTGCAAAGTCAAACGAGACATAGAAATCGCATCTGAACTCCCCAAAATAACTGAACACATCTGTAATGAGTGTAAATTTCACTTTGGACAAGTTCAGGCCTTACTTAATGAGACTCAGGTTCCATTTACTATCAACTCTAGTCTTGTACGTGGCCTTGACTACTATACTCATACAGCCTTTGAAGTTACTTCCAATAAATTGGGAGCCCAAAATTCCATATGTGGAGGTGGACGATACAATACTCTGGTAGAGGAATTTGAAGGTCCTCCCACACCATGTTTTGGATTTGCGTTAGGTCTTGAAAGACTTGTTTCCCTTGTTCCATTTAATGAAAAAAAATTTATAGAAATTAATCCTGACGTTTTTGTTGTGTCCTTAGGTGAAGAGGCAAAGTCAATCGTCTTTAGTCTAGTTCACAAATTAAGATCTGGAGGTTTATCTGTAGAAAGAGATTACGACGAAGGAAGCATGAAAAGTCAAATGCGCAAGGCGAATAAATCGGCAAGCCTTTTTACATTGATTGTTGGAGAAAATGAAATAAAATCAGGAAACTATCAACTGAAAAATATGCACAGCGGAAAACAATCATGTATAACTGCAGTCTCTTGCGTAGAAGAAATTAAAACTTTAATAACTCAAGTAGCTTAATTTTATTCCGAAATAGCACTAGCTGTTGATTGTGTAACTTGAGTTAGAATCTTTTTATATATTAACCCATTGTCTGATTACTGATATTAAATTGCCTTATAGGAGGAGCAATGGATAGTAAGGATGAGGAGATTGATGTACTAGAAGAGTATATCTCTGAAAATAATTTAAAAATCACGAAACAGCGACGAATCGTTTTAAAAGTATTTCTTGAAAGCAAAGATCATCTAAGCGTGGAAGAGCTATATAATAAAGTACTAAAAACAGAACCTAAAATCGGTCTTGCAACTGTATATAGAACTTTAGCTTTGCTAACTAAAAGTGGACTTGCTTTGGAAATGGATTTTGGTGATGGGCAGAAAAGGTATGAAAGCTCATATAGAAGTGTCCACCATGATCATATGGTTTGCACTAAGTGTGGTAAAATTCTTGAGTTTAACCATCCCTTGATAGAAAAATACCAAGACGAAGTTGCCGAACAAAATAACTTTAAAATTACTTCTCATAAATTAGATCTTTTTGGCCTCTGTCAAGACTGTAAATAAGAACCTAACCTAACTAATACATTAAGAATCAAAATAAAAAAAACCTCCTTGGATGGTAATTACTTCGAAACAGTAATTATTGATTGTGCGCAGCGAAACCCAACATAGTTGTATATTTCGTTCATTACCTGACCATATGTAGTGACTTTTGGAAAAACCTTGTTTTTTGGGTGTAGCCATGTTCGATTGGTAATACGTAACCCTCCTGCAGAGGAATCAAAAGCGCCGCCACGAACCACCTTAAAGTCTCCCTTCTCAACCCCGGTTGGGTTAATCTGCTTTCCACGAGGATAAGCAGCATCGTACCAATCGGAGACCCATTCCCAAACATTTCCCATCATATCGTAAACACCAAATTGATTTGGTTTTGTTGTACCAACTTCATGAGATTTTTTACTCGAATTATCCTCAAACCAAGCATAATCACCATTCATCATATTTCCCCAAAAATACCTCGCATCTGCATGCCCCCTTGCTGCATACTCCCACTCTGCCTCAGTAGGAAGGCGGCAACCTTCGCTTTCCGCAAATTCCTGTGCGTCGTAAAAAGTAACTTGCTCCACAGGCCTATTAGGCCCAATAAACTTCGAAGGATTAAAACCCATTACTTTTTCCCAACGAACCTGAACAACCTCATACTTGTCGAGATAAAAGTCATCTACACAAACTTCGTGTTCTGGAGACTCATCGACTTGCGCATAATTATTACCTAAAATGAAACAACCTCCTTTAATAAAAACCATACCTTCCGGTGCCAGACTAGCTAAAATCTTATCCTCTGGAGCTATTGATATCGACTCAAATTTAAAACTCTCCTGATAATCATCAAGTGTAGATAAATCATCATGCTCATTAATAGATTTATTCGTCTCTTCAGATGAGCAAGAGAAAACCAAAAAAAATAAAAAGTAAAATATGATATTTTTTAAATTATTCATTATTAAAACCAATTTTGGAAAAGCTGATACTAGCACTCAGAACTATTTACGCACAACCAAAATGTAATATAAAAAATATGATTCAAGTAGGGAATATTCCAACATAATTAAATCAAAAAACTATTAATTATGATCCTGGCACTAAAAAAAAATAAATATGATCGAGGATACTAAAAAAATCATTAAATTAGCTTTAAAAATATATATTTACGCCGATAAGACTTAATAGAAAGTATTGACTTTACTATTTCAGGATAACAATGAGTTTTTTAAACCCAACAATTTTTAAATTCTACAATATATTTCTTTGGATATTGCTGACAGTGACTCTATCTAGTTGCACTGCAATACAAAATAGTGTTAGCCCAATTAAATCAATAAGTAGTGCGATTGAGTATCAGACCAATAAAGCTTTCAGTAACGCTACAATATTAGTCTCAAACTTAGCCCACAAGTCAGCTTTCAACACCGACTTAGAGTTTGCTCTCCAACAATTTAACCAAAGCAAATATGAAGTCGCAGAATTTTACCTAAAAAAATCACTAATCAAGGTTCCTGATAATCCAACGGCAATCAAACTTTTACCTTGGGTCTATTTTTATCAACAACAGTATGACAAAGCCTTAACATCGTTCAAACGAGCTAAAGTTTTCTACAAAAAAGACCCAAAACTATCCATTGGTATGGGTTGGAGCTACTTAGGAATAACCAATTACGAACGTGCAATAGAACAATTCGAATATGCAAAAAAACTTAATGGAGATATTTATCAAATTTATAAAGGACAAGGATTTGCTCACCTAATATTAAAAAGAAAGCCGAAAGCCAAAGAGAATTTTTTAAAAATCTATAATACGTCACAAATTAACAAGATTTTTAGCCTGTGGTCTAACATTCAAGAAAATAAACCAGATAAATTATTTTATATTCTCCCAACTGCAACTGAATCATTATCGTTATTCACGCTTCCGATTGAATTCCCAAGATACCAAGGATTATTTTTAGGGTTACCAAAAGGTATAGAGCCTGATATTAACGATGCATGGAACGCTTTTGAAAAAGAAAAGTTTAAAAAAGCTTTATATATTTTTAAAAATATATCGGCTGGTTACAGTACACCAGATGCGGAAAATGGATTAGCTTGGAGTTATTTAAAAACTAAAGAAATTAAAGAAGCTTCAAAATTATTTAAAGAAATATTGCAAACCTGGCCTAATTTTATTGGAGCTATTCAAGGATTGGATGAAATTAAAAAAATTAAAAAAATACAGGCTAGTCATGCGGACAACTACTTTAAAGTAAATAAATTAGGTTTAGCTGAAAAAAAATATAAAGAGATGAAAAATAAATATCCTAACTGGGAATATCCACACATACAGTTAGGCAAGGTAAAATTAGCTCGCAATGATTTTTTATACGCCCGCGAACATTTTTTGGATGCGCTAGACATCGCCCCCAAAAATCCGACAGCCAAAGAAGGAATTAAGGAGGTCAGAAAAGAAGTCGACTCGGAACTTTTTTTGGCCGATTTAGCCTTAGAATCCGGAGACTACAAAAAGGCAGCATTACTTTATGCAGATTATATTAAAGAATATGAGCCAAACGCATCAAATCTCATAAACCTTAAAAATACATTTCACCAGATAAGATTTTTGGACGATCCATGGAAAGAATATTCTTCAAAACAAAAACCAGTCACCCCACCAATAACATTTTTCTCTCAGATATTAGATAAGCTTGGGCTAAGAGATTCAATTTTTAGCAATACTCGTCCGGTTATACCGTCAAGACAAAATTCCTTAGCACATGCTTATAACGGTCTTGGTTGGAGTCAATATTATAAAAAAAAATATTTAAAGGCTGCTACAAAATTTGAGATTGCTCGTAGCGATCGTGAATATTTTGTAGATTCCTCTAGAGGCTTAGGTCTCGCGCTTTACAATGCAGGTCAATTCAAAGAAGCCGCAAATGCACTTAAAATTGTCGTTAAACTCAACCCAGATCAATTGGACCTAGCTTATAAATTAGATACGAGCATACTAATGAGTTGGGATGCTATAAGTGCCCGAGAATATTTTTCAAAAAATATTGTTAATTACCCTCTAAGATCCTCCTTGTATATGGGGCTTGGCTGGCTTATCCATAGAGATGGAAATTCGGACTTGGCCATTGAATATTTTCTCAAAGCAATATCGTTGGATCCAAACTTTGCTTTAACATCGGAATTCAAAGCTCTGCTAGCCAAAAAACGTTTTGGTTGGCAAGTATATAATAAGTTTGGCTGGGCTTATTATGAAAAACATGATTATGAAAATGCGATCATAATGTTTCAAAATGCATTAAAAGAACAACCTAATAGATCAGAAACACGAAAGGGTATGGGATATACTTTAAATAAAATAGGAAAGTTATCCAAATCTGTTAAATATTTAAACCAAGCATTAGAGTTAAATAATGATCCAAACGTAGTCAAAGAAATTTTCTCTGAGAGCAGTACTATTTTACCCTACTCAGCAACCACAACAGTTCGAACCACACTAGGTAATATACTTATAAAGCAAGGCAAACCACATGAGGCAATAGCACTTTTTAAAGATGCTCTAGAACTTAAGCCAAAACTAGCGGCCGCTCACGGTGGGCTAGGATGGGCGTACCTTGCGTTAGATCAATTCACGCAATCTCGTACTGCATTTAAAACCGCTCTTAAAATTCAACCCCATAACTACTTGGCTTACAAAGGATTGAGAGAAATTAAACAGAAAATTGCAAACATTAAATTAAGCCAGAATTAATCACTTTGCTAACAAAACACCCTCTAACACACAACCCAGAAAATAGTTAGTTACTCTAAATGGTTAAAACTCTAAAAATATTATATTGACACTTTTAAAACACAAGTTATAATTTATAATCCTTTGAAAAATATAGATTTAATGCTCATGTGTTTTTGGGGGGAGGTGAGAGTGGTTTTTTATCGTTATATGAAAAAAACCATGAATTATTTTGCCTCTGTTAAAAAAACATAATGCCATAAGTAATGACAACCAATTAATTGCCCGTGGTTAAAGAGTAGGTTGTTTTCAATGACTCCACAACCGAAGGATCCGCCAAAGTAGAAGTATCTCCTAATTGATCTGACTCATTGGCTGCAATTTTACGCAAAATTCTCCTCATAATTTTTCCAGAGCGCGTCTTAGGAAGGCCTGGCGCCCAATGAATAATATCAGGAGCTGCAATAGGGCCAATTTCTTTTCGAACAAACAATAATAGGTCTTTCTTCAACTCCTCGTTTGGCTCATTCCCTTTCATCAAAGTGACATAAGCATAAATACCCTGCCCTTTTATCTCGTGTGGGAATCCCACAACAGCAGCTTCGGCGACTTTCTTGTGTAAAACTAAAGCTGATTCTACTTCAGCTGTACCTATACGATGACCTGAAACATTGATGACATCATCCACCCTTCCTGTTATCCAATAATAACCATCTTCGTCACGACGGCATCCATCACCCGTGAAATAGTAACCTGGGTATAACCTAAAGTAAGTTTCTTCAAAGCGATCATGATCTCCGTAAATAGTTCGCATTTGACTAGGCCAAGGCTCTTCTATAGCGAGTACCCCTTCCACTCCATTTCCTTTTAAAACTTTCCCTGTTTCGGCTTCAATAATCACAGGTTTAACACCAAAAAAAGGAAAAGTCGCAGAACCAGGTTTTGTTGGAGTACACCCTGGCAATGGGGTTATAAGAATACCTCCAGTTTCAGTCTGCCACCAAGTATCAACAATAGGACATCGACCTCTACCAATATTTTTGTGATACCATCGCCATGCTTCCGGATTAATAGGCTCGCCAACTGATCCGAGTACTTTTAGGGTAGACAGGTCATAATTACTAGGTATTTCTTCTCCATGAGACATCAAGGCCCTTATAGCTGTTGGTGCTGTATAAAACTGGGTTACCTTATGGCGGTCAATCACGTCCCAAAATCTACCTGCATCTGGGTATGTAGGAATACCTTCAAACATAATAGTCGTTGCACCATTTGCTAGAGGACCGTAAACAATATAAGAATGACCTGTGACCCACCCTATATCGGCAGTACACCACCAGATATCCCCATCATGGTAATCAAAAATATACTTATGTGTCAGTGATGTGAAAACCATATAACCACCAACATTATGTTGTACCCCTTTAGGTTTACCTGTCGAACCAGATGTATAGAGAATAAACAGTGGATCTTCTGCATCCATTTTCTCTGGTTCACAGATAGTTTCGGCTGCTTCCATTTCTTCATGCCACCAATAGTCGCGACCCGATATCATTTCTGTTGAAATTTTTGATCCTACACGCTCAACAACTATACAAGTTTTAACCTCTACTCCCTTTTTTGCCGCCAACTTAATAGCTTCATCAGCGCTAACTTTAACGGGTATAGGCTTTTTCCCTCGAAAGGTTCCATCAGTAGTTATAAGGAAAGTGCAACTCGAATCAATGATTCGATCCGCTAAAGCGGTTGAAGAAAACCCACCAAACACAATTGAATGTATGGCACCGATTCTTGCACAAGCAAGCATAGCGATGGCTAACTCCGGAACCATAGGCATATAAATTGAGACGCGATCTCCTTTCCGCACACCACGTTTTTTAAGAACATTAGAAAAACGACATACCTCAGCATATAATTGGTTGTAGGATAGAGTGCTATTTTCCCCCGGTTCATTACCTTCCCATAAAATTGCCGTCTGCTCCCCCCTTGTCTCAAGATGCCGGTCAATACAATTAACAGTTATATTGGTTTTTCCGCCTTTAAACCACTCAATAGAAATACTTCCATTTCGGACATCATAGTTAAACTGGCGAACCGTCTCCCATTTATCAAACCAAACAAACTGCTCAGCTTCTTCTGTCCAAAATGCATCAGGATCATCTAAAGATCGTTGATACTTATTTTTATATTCATCCATCGTCCTAACTAAAGCATTAGAAGAAAATATTTCTGGGGGAATATAAATTTCACTCATTTAACAAAACTCCTGATTAAATCTTATTTATTAAAAACTTTCATCCACACCAATAGAGCGGACAGCTCTTGCCGCCTCTGTCAGAGTCCACAACCCGTCAGGATGGGTATATTCTCCGGTGCGCAAATTCAAGACAAAAGTTCTCATACGACCACTAACTTGCTGCGCAATCATAGAAAACCCACCACCAGGAGAAAAGCAGCCGCTTATATGAATATCTTTCTCAAATTTATCTTTAAGAGCATAGGATTCATTATAGAGAGTATCCATTTCATCTCGAGTAGGTAATCGCCAGTCATCAAATCCCGCTATTTTTTTATCACAAAGGGTCCTAACGTAATCAACGCTGTCTTGATAATTAACCCATTTTTCCATATCATTCATACTATCAGTGCGAGCCCACATCAATTTATTCTGTTTATCAACAACAGTATGTTCCCCAACCAAAACAAAGTGATCCATTGTATCTGAACTTATTGAATGTTATTAAAAATTAAAATAAAGTAGCATTTTCAAGACAAGATATCAAAAAACTTGCCCTAAATAAAAAGTAAGTTGAACTGATAATTGATAAAATCATTAATATAACGATTCCAGAGTAAAAAATTATAAATTAAAAAATAAGTGTTTTATTTAATATAAAAAAACAAAACCAACCAGCTACTCAAATATTAAAATGGCTTCCCAACGAACTCCACAAATTATTCTGCCACACTTGAGCTGGTCTCTAGCTAGATTAAAAGAGGCACTTGAAAAAGAAGATACAGAATATTATAGAGGGGCCGCACTCCAAAGGTTTAGGCTGACCTATGAAGTTGCGCTCAAAGCTATTCACTCATTCGCAGAACAAGAAGGAAAAATTTTTTGCTCTGATAAATCGTGTTTTCAGTGGACAGAAGAAAAACAGTGGCTTAAAAAAAAATCTGACTTTATATCAATGATTCAAAACTACAATAAATTAAAAAGTTTATCTGGCGAAAAATTTAGAAATAATATTTACAACCAACTGCAATCTCACTACGATCTTTTAGTTTACATGAAAGAATCCATGAGTATTGCCTTAAACAAAAAAATATAACTAAAAATAAAAAAAGGAAATAAAAAAATACTAACTGAGAACTCTCTCAGGCATGTTGTTTTATATTTACAATTAAACTAAGTTTAAAAGGGTAAAATTATTTTAAAAATAAGATCAAACTATTTAATTCTTTAATGAGACCCTTCCTCATGTGAATGGGATGAATCTTTCTCGTGGGAACTCCCACTACCTTCCCCGCCATTCATCATTCGATTACGAGTGCGACCCAAGGATTCGTTAGCATGCTTCAAGGCTTCATCGTAATGCTTAAGTGCTTCTCTTGCATGCTTTATTGATGTCGTGCTATGAGACTTTAGGTCCTGTCCTGCATCTGGCATTTTTAAGCCAAACTCTAGGTGCTTTATCATTTCCTCAAGGTGTAAATAACCTTCTTCGCCATGCCCCAGTCCAACACTGGCATGGCCACTAGCTTGTGCATATATCTGTTGTGTTCCAAAGAATAAAGATACGCTAAGTAAGGTAGTAGTAATTAATATTCTTTTCCACTTACGCATAAAACCTCCAATATATACAAGCTGATTTCTAATACTTTTTAAGTGAGACTATTGTTTATAAGGTCTATCAACAAAATATTTCTATCAATAACCAAAATAAAATAAAAAAAGCTCCTGGACATCAAATCCAAGAGCTTTGCTTTAAATTTTCATCATAACCTAGACTTGGGTACGCATAACCTCTTGATAGGCTTCTACTATTTTATTTCGAACTTGCATCGTCAAACGAAAAGCAATGTCGGCTTTGTTAACCGCAATCATTGTTTCATGAATATTACGAGTCTTTCCGGTTGCGAACTCTTCTATAGCCTTATCTGCCTCCTTCTGCAAATCATTTACCTTGCCAAGAGATTCAGTCAAGGTGTCCGCAAACGAAGCACCCCCCTCTTCTACACCTATTTTTTTTGCATCCAAATTCCCAGGGACACCAACTCCACCCAAGGCTTTTAAATTACTTTGTATAGTTATATCTTTCATAAGCAATAAAATAACTTTGCTAAAAATTAAATTGAGCCCTAACAGGGCTAATCCTAAATCTATTATATTTCCAACAAATTAATTGTAACACATTCTATCTAAAAATCTATCGTTGGGCTGACTCAGTAACAGCACTTCGTACGGTAGAACCACGTTTCATCATGAGTTGGATAAAAGCAGTATACATAATTTGGTTTTCAGCTAACTTACCCATTTCTTTGTCTATATTAACGTTATTACCATTAGACTTGGATGGATCCTTTAACTCAAAAGGCAACGGCTCTAAGCCTTTTAAAGCATCATTTGACGGCCCAAAATGTTTACTATTAGTAGATCTTACTGTCAGTTGATTACTGGACTTAATAACCTCCTGTAATTGCTGCTCAAAATTGATATCATGTGCTTTGAAATCAGGAGTTTCCATGTTACTGATATTCGTTGATAACATCAGGTTTCGCGAAGATTGAAAATCCAGACCTTTTTTAAGTACTAACGGAGTTTGGTCAGAAAATAATAATTTGTCTATCAGCATAGTTTTCACCTCACTTTTAAAA
>TARA_B110000438_G_scaffold64524_1_pt1 | contig 11472 bp, 13 predicted proteins | sample TARA_B110000438 | Tara Oceans TARA_B110000438 (sample SAMEA4398413) | marine metagenome | biome: Polar Biome; feature: [MES] marine water layer (ENVO:01000295) within the mesopelagic zone...; material: water (ENVO:00002006), including particulate matter (ENVO:01000060) such as......
TAAAATATAAATCTTGCCAGAAAAGTAACGATTAGGATTGGAGGTGGGGGGCAAACACTGGGTCGGATTATTCAATTACGAATAGATTCAATTTCTTCCTCCATTTTTTCTTCAAAGGCTTTTTTTTCATCGGCAAACTCCTTTTGTAATTCTACTGTTGCATATTCTATTTCATCTGGTGGGATTCGATCATGGAGTTTTATTAGTTTATCCTGCAACATCACATCTTTATCTGCAATTTTAGCTTGGTACTCCCTACGAATATCATTAATTTTTTCCTTTTGTTGTTTAGTTATTTTTTTTTTATTTTTTAGTTCGGGAACTAACTTTTCAGACCTTTCAAGACTAAGTTCCCAAGAGCTTTTTAAACCAGACATATATCAATCACCTTGCTAGTTTCGTTTTAATATGAAGATATCATAAACCATGCGACTCAAAGACTCAATCTCAAAAATAGTCATACTAGGATTAAAAAATATCATAAAAATATTATTTTAATTTTAGGTCGAAAGCTTAATTACATATTCAACAACTCAATACTTGTTGTTATACATTCAACCTTTTGATATTCTGGACTTAGGATGTCAACACGAAAACGATCTATTCTACTTAGAGATTTAAAAAATTACCTAACCTTTCTAAAGGATTATGGTTATTCGGAAATCCCCTCCGAGTTAGGTTCTACTCTTAAAATACAATCAGGCACAAACAAAAAATCTAACTACTCTATTGGTATAGACAAGCGATCAAACATGGAAACAAAACAAAAACTTACAAAAAAATCTAATATCAGCATCGAAGAAGTTCGTGATGAACTAGGAGATTGTACTCGCTGCAACTTGCATAAAGATAGAAAGACAATTGTATTTGGCTCAGGAAACCCCAATGCAGACCTTGTTTTCGTTGGAGAGGGACCAGGGGCTGATGAGGATGAGCAAGGATTTCCCTTTGTAGGTAGAGCAGGAAAAAAACTAACAGAAATCATAGAAAAGGGTATGAATCTCAATCGCGAGAAAGACACTTATATATGCAATATCGTAAAGTGTCGGCCACCAAACAACAGAGACCCAAAACCGGATGAAATCACAGCCTGCAAGCCATTCCTAATAAAACAACTACAAACCATTCAACCCAAAGCAATTGTTGCATTGGGCAAACCAGCCGCAAGCACCTTATTAGGAAGAACTGTGCCAATTATGAAAGAAAGAGGCAATTGGTATGAATATGAAGGTATTCCCCTTATGCTGACGCTCCATCCGGCCTACCTTTTGAGAGCTTATACAATTGAAAATCGACGTAATGTTATGAATGACATGAATAAAGTTTTAAAAAAACTTAAACAATAAAAGTTGTGAAAAAAATTATTAAATTTTAAATAGCATTAAACACATACCCCTTATCGCCTACCACAACAAAATATTATCTGACTTTGAAGAACCTTTTGATTTTTACAGATACTAACCAACATAAATAATAGTTACGTAAAAATCATTTTTTTTAATAGCTTAAAGAAATTTTTTTACTGGGAAAATTAAATAAACTCATCATTAAACCAGAGAAAAAATAGTTGTAACCTATGAAATGGTAGTGGTGGTGTAGTTATAGTTTCTACCTTATAAGGGTATCTAGCTAGGAAGATAATATAAATGGATTATAAATTAATAAGGTCAGCATATTTAGGATCAAAAGATTACATGGCACCATTGGAGGATGAGCTAGATGGAATAATTGCTGTCCATGATCAACTAGTCTTATCATCAAGTGTTTCAGTTAAATCTTTATGGTCATTAAATACTTGGCATAATCCAAAAATTTTAACCATTGACTCCATCAATGACGGTGCAAAAAAACTGAAAAACATACAACGAAATTGGTGTTTATATTCCTATCAATTTCATCGACGTGCAAAACTAATTCAAGAAAAACTACCCTATGTTTCCGCAAAACCTCTAAGCTTTCCCTGCAACCTACCCACATCTCCAATAGGTTCATGGACTCTTATTTCTGAAAACCTAATCCTAGGGTCCTCTAACTGTTCCAGTCTTTTCAAGAACGGCGAAATGATATTTGAGGAAGATAAGGAAGGACCTCCAAGCCGCGCCTACCTTAAATTGTATGAGTCGTTAACTAAAATAGAAAAATTTCCCAAGCCAGGTGATTTTTGTATTGATGCGGGAGGAAGTCCCGGCGGATGGACTTGGGTATTACAAAAGCTTGGAGCACAAGTCATATCGATAGATCGAGCGACCTTAGATCCCAAAATAGCCTCTCTTCCAAATGTAAAATATTATAAAGGGGACGTTTTTTCCATAAAACCGTCCGATTACGATAAAGTAGACTGGTTATTCAGCGATGTCATTTGCTTTCCAGAAAAGCTATTTGACTGGATATCTTTATGGTTCGAGTCGGGGAAATGCAAGAATTTTATTTGCACAATTAAATTTCAAGGCGCACCAGATTATAACTCCGCAAAAAAGTTTTTAGAAATTAATGGAAGTCAGGTCATGCATCTATATAACAATAAACACGAACTAACATTTATACATATAGATAAAAAACAGACGGAACAAATCACAAGATAAACTATTTTTTTAAATTATTACGCATAAAACAATAACCAAGATCATAAAACCATTTAATGAGTCTAAGGTGTTTTTAAAAAAACTCACATACACAACCTGGGGGTTGCTAACACTTGCAATCACACTAATGTTTGTCACTCTCAACAACGTCAAAAAAGAAAATGAATATGATTGGACGCAGCAATTTGAACAAGAAGGAGCCAAAAACACTCGCATTCTTGAAAAGCAATTTGAAAACATAGCGAGAGAACTAACCGGGGTAGCATCCCTTTTCAGAGCTTCAAAAACTGTCACTCGCTCTGGGTTTAAAGCATATACTTCTCCGATATTAGATAAGAGCGATTTCATCATATCACTTAGGTGGATTCCACTTGTTAAACATGACCAGCGAACTGCTCTAGAGTTGAAGGCTAAAAATGATGGTTTTCTTGATTTTAAATTCACTACTCTTAGTCAAAACTCAACAGTTATTAGGGCTCCAATAAAAAACGAGTATTACCCCATTTACTTCACAGAATCTCACTTTGGTAAAAATAAATTTTTAGGGTTTGATATCAGTAGCCAATCCGATCTTAAAAGTTTAATGAATGAAGCGAGGGACTCAGGGGAAGTCGTTGCTTCTAGCTCAGTGAGTTTGTTTAACTTGTCCCCTAAAGGAATAACAGTATTAATTTTTTCTCCTTTTTATAAAGAAGGCTTTATCCCAAAAACAATTGAGGATAAAAGACGTTTATTCTCAGGTGTTGTGCTGGGGACCTACAATACAAAGAAAATGATAAAGAAGATAATTAACCCTTATCTAGAGACAGGAATATTTTTAACCATATTTGATAAAGACCGAAAAAATGAACTCTTTGGCAAACTCAAAGAAAATTTGGCAATCAAAAAAGAAATAGGATTGCGCTTTTCTCAAATTCACTGGTTTCTAGTTTGGCAGGGAAATTCCGAATTCCAAAATGGGCCAAACAAGTTACATTATTGGCTTTCGGCAGCCGTCTTAGTGCTAATAGTATTTTTTGCAGTGATTTTTCAAATACTTTCTTCTAGAGCTAGACGTATTGAAAATGAAGTGAACACTCGAACCAATGAGCTTAAAACGATAAAAAATGTATTGGAGGAAAAAAACCTATCTTTACACGAATTGATTAAAGTAAAAAACGAATTAATGGGTATAGCCTCTCATGACATACGCAATCCACTCACATCAATTAAGGGTTATTCAGGGTTTCTTTTAAAAAAAGGAAGTTTATTAAACGAGGAAACACGGAACAATTTCCTTAAAATCATCAACTCTGCTAGTTGCAATATACTGGAATTATTAAATGCATTACTTAGCTTATCCGCCATCGAAAGTGGACAGCTAACTCTAAATCTGCAATTGGGGAATATCCGTGAACTTATTGAAGAACGGATTGGCCTATATAAACACCTCTCCATAGAAAAAAACATTCATTTTAAAATCAATTGTGAAGAAACCACAATAATTTCATTCGACAAACCTAGAATCGGCCAAGTATTAGACAATCTCTTAACTAACGCAATAAAATTTTCTCCTGTAGCTGGAACTATTGAAATAAAAATTGAACCCGCTAAAGAGAGTATACGCATTACTGTAACAGACGAGGGACCAGGCATAAAAAATGAGGACTTAGAAAACTTATTTCAACCGTTTAAAAAATCCAATTCAGACTCAATAAATAAGGGAACTGGGTTAGGTCTAACAATCGCAAAAAAAATGATAGAACTCCACGGCGGGACCTTGACATTCATCCCATCTCAAAACCAAGGAGCAAGTTTAAGTTTTGAACTTCCAAAAAACTCACCGTCCCTTTAACTAAATTTTTTGTATTCAATTGCACCGGGTCTGAGTCAGAAGCGAAGGAGGCCTATGACTCAGACATTAGGTGCAGGAGGGATAGAATATTAGAAAACAACATAAGATTTACCATGAATTAATATATAGTAAGCAAGTCAAATCTCACCTTCAACCAAGCTTGCGTCGTCATTTAATCAAAAGCTCTTATTAAAAATTCTTCTTGTTTTAAGCTTTTTGTCGTTTTGTTTAAAAAAGATTCTAAAAATATTTGGCCCAGGTTATTTTCTTTTAGTAATTTTTTAATAATTTTATTTTCATCTAAAACACATTCTAAAGAAAATATAAAGCGTCCATTTTTTAATTTTCCTTTACGGTCCAAAACTCGAATTACATACTCCATACCCTCCCCCATTTACATAATAATCAACATCCAAAGTGTTTTTAAGAAAATATAATTCTTTAATAATATTTAAAGCAATACTTGTGCCCTAATAAAAATAGTGTCTATAAGTTTTGTTAAGGAATTGATTTTAAAAGAAGTCTATATGAAAATAAAATCAGAAGAGAAAGGCAAGGTGTCCCACAAACGGAATTCCAGTCTAGGGATTGTAATAGTGAGTATAACTTTAAAAATGTATGCCAAAATTTGAAGGGAATATAAAATTACTATGGCTTAATTCTTAGGGACTGATTTTGTAAGGTCATATTTTTGAACCATCCTATAGAAACTAGATCGACTTAATTTTAACTTTTTTGCAGTCTCTGGAATATCTCCATTGGTTAGGTCTAAAGCTCTTTGCAGAACTTGCCGAACTGATTCATCAAAAGGGTCAACAAAGCTCCCCTTACTAAAAGGATATTGAAACGCATTACTATTTCCCTCCTTTTGTGTCATTTGATTTTTAATATTGCTTGGCAAGCTATCTTTATCAATATAGTCGGACTCTGCCATTATCATTGCTTGATAAATCACATTCCCAAGCTCTCGCACATTACCAGGCCAAAAATAATTAACTAATACATCCATGGCCTCAGGAGTGATTAAAGATATTTCTTTTTCAAATTCTTTTTTATAGAGGGTAATAAAGTGTTTAGCAAGACTTGGGATATCATCCTTACGCTCCCTCAATGGTGGAATAGTAATTGGAAACACCGCCAACCGATAGTACAAGTCTTCACGAAAAGACCCGTCCTTGATTTCCTTATTAAGATCTTTATTGGTAGCAGCAATAACTCGAGTCTTAGTAAAAATCTTTTTCGTCCCGCCTAACCGTTCAAAGCTTTTTTCTTGAAGATAACGCAACAATTTAACTTGGGTATTTAATGACATTTCCGCAACTTCATCAAGGAACAGCGTTCCTCCGTCAGCCAGCTCCAATCTCCCTTTCTGAGTTTCAGTTGCACCCGTAAAAGAACCTTTGTTATGGCCAAAGAGCACACTCTCTTGTAAATTTTCAGGAATGGCTCCACAATTGATATCGACAAACAGGCCTTTTGAAAAACGACTACTCTCATGAATGGCCCGTGCCATCAATTCTTTTCCAGTCCCACTCTCACCAAGAAGAAGAACTCCGGCATTACTAACACCCACTTTTCGGACTTTATCTAATGTGTCAACCAGAGCTGAGCTCGTTCCCACAATTCCTGTGCCACCCTGTTCCCTATTTAATTGACCTTTAAGATAGTTCACTTGCCCAATCAAGGCATTCTGTTCGATCGCTTTATCCAGGACGGAAAAAAGACGAAGCTCATCAAAAGGCTTAACAATATAATCAAATGCTCCAAGCTTCATAGCCTTAACTGCAGAGTCTGCATCGTCAGCACCTGTTAACATGATAACCTGCAAATCAGCCTTGGTACTCTTAATTATTTTCAATGTTTCCATGCCATCCATCACTGGCATGGCCATATCTAGGAAAATTGCAGAAGGATTTTCATCAAGTAGATCAAGGCACTGCTTGCCATTCTCCAAAGCCATGACTTCATGGCCTCGGTCCTCAAACAAAACCTTAATCAACCCACTAATCTCAGGGTTGTCATCAACAGTAAAAATTAATGCCATAAATCAATTACACAGTTATGACTTTAAAAAGGAGAAATAGAATTTACAGTAAAATTAGAGTCCTCAGCTATCTTGCGACATTGTTGCTTCGATCCATCGCATCTCATGAAACACCCAGCCCAATAGTCGCATTCAACATCAATCCACCAACGACTAATAGAATGAGTATCCTCACCTTTAATCAGAACTGTGTCATTAAGGTCAACTTTATCAAGAACAATCTCATGGGGAACATTAGAATTCATTTTACCCTCTAGTCGTTCTGCCTTCGGATACCAATTGAGAGCACTGCCAGGTTTTCCACAGCCAGAAATCCCTGTAAAAACAAAAATAATAATAAACATCAGCAAAAAATTTACAACAAAGCCTGTCTTTTCTCTCATTTATAAAAACCTCATTAATTATTTCAAAACCATTAACACAATAATTGAATAACTATACGGTAAGAAAAACAATAATTCTAGCAAGATAAATTTAAGCAGAAATTAACTTTATTTAAGTGACACTGATTAAATCTTTAAATCTAATTTGCAAGATAATCTATTTTTGTATTGTCATATTAAGTTTTTCAAAAGCTACCCGTCGATGCGAAATAGCATTTTTTTCCCTAAAGTTCATTTCAGCGAATGTTTTTTCATAATGATCAGGGATAAATATAACATCCCAGCCAAATCCGTTTCCACCTCTGATGCTAAGTGAAATTTTTCCCCTTATTTTCCCCTCACCCAAGAGCATTTCCTGACCATCAAAAATAGCTGCCACACAAACTGCAAAAGCCTCGCGGTTTTCAAAACCTTCCAACATTTTCAACAGTCCTTGACAACCAACACTAATTTCAAACCATTTTATCAATGCTCCAGGAAGACCATTCCATGCTGTAAAACTTAATCCAGAATCTTCTACTAATACAGGACACTTAAGTTTATCAAACGCCTGCTGTGCTTTGTGGGCAACTACCTTCCTTACATCACTAGCCTGTATTTCATCTATATCGAGACCAGAAACCTGATCGAGGGGACTCTCCAGAATGCACGAAGCTTCGCGAACTTTATCTGCATTACTGGTAACAAACTTTAATTTTTTCCACATTCTATTTTTACCTACCCTTGTCTGTATAGTAAACGCATGTTATATAGTTTAGATTTTCATTATGTATGATTATATTAAACTCAACCTTTATTAATACCAGTTTGTGTTATGCAAATTTCTACGATAAAAAAAATGTTTTTGTTTATGTGCATGTTTTGTCTCACATCATGTGCTGTAATTTTTGAAAATAATTACGATGTCATGGCGCGCCATGCACTTTTTAATTTAATGAAAGCGCAGGAAGACTATCGTATTAAGCACGACAAGTATGCAAATAAGTTAGTCCAACTTTCAAGTCACGGCCTGAAATATAATACTGGAATTGTTTATATTGAAATCCACTCTGCTAGTAAAGACGAATATCGAGCCATATCTCTTCCCGCTGAATCATCCACTGCTAGAGTTTTTATATATGACACAAGTAAGGGAGGATATTACGAAGCTGATGAGGTAGAAGTTTCAAAGTACGTACTCGGGGCACTTAATTTCATCCGCAGTGAAAAAGCAAAACAAAAAACAAATACTTTATTAGTATCTATTCTATTAGGCTCTCTAGTTATTCTAGGGCTTCGTTTCGTTTCTAGGTATAAAGGGGAAGGGAATAACAACGCTTTAATTGCATACTTTATCAGTCTGCCTCCACTAGGGTGGTCTATTGCTGCCATTAACCATTTGAGCAACGATGTTATTTTTAGCTCGAAGATCCTAACGCTTTCCTGGGTTGCAATCGCACTCGCCCTGTCATGTGTTTTAATTACGGTTAGATGGCTAAAAAATAGAAAGACCTTAAGTTCTCCAACTCCTATTCTAGGACTCGCAGGGTGCTCCCTATTCATCTCACTTATTAGTCTTGGGAGTATGGCCTATACTTTGATTAAATATTATCCAACATAAAATCTTTATTGAATAACAACATATTCATTTTTGTCCCCTCCTAGCCTAGAGTGATGATGTTAGCAATCGACAATCGCAACTCAATTTTAACTTAAAATTTAGCAAACAATAAAACAAAGACCTAGCATATTTCTTGAACATAAATTATATTAATCTGGTGCAAATCTATCAGGTTTTTTTTTGACTTCATTAAATATAAAATCCTGAAACGATCTAGACAATTTTCTTCATTTTAAAAATTCGCATTATATACGATGAAACCCAAGAACTTAATTGGCTTTCCCTATTTACACCTTCAAGAATTTCTGCTCGAGCACGGGATAAAACCCTATCGCGCCCACCAAATATTTATATGGCTTTACCACTACAAACTTTATGACTTTGATCTCATGTCTAACTTATCAAAAAAATTACGTTCTTTATTAAAAGAACATTTTTATATTTCGTTACCCCTGATAAGCAGCAGAACTAAGTCACAGGATGGCTCGATAAAGTACCTATTCGAGTTAAAAGATGGCCTGACAATTGAAAGTGTTTGGATGCCTTCAGACAAGCGCAAGACATTATGTGTATCGAGCCAGGTTGGATGCCGCCTTGCATGTGCATTTTGCATGACAGGAAAAATGGGACTAAAGCGTAACCTTGCAACTGATGAAATTATCGGACAGTACCTTGCTGTAAATGAAAGTCTATCCGAAGAAAATCAAGTAACTAACATTGTGTTTATGGGAATGGGAGAACCGCTTGATAATTATGATGCCACTATTAATGCCTTACGACTTATGATCATGCCAGAAGCCTTACGCATGTCTTCTCGGAAGATTACTTTATCTACTGCCGGGCAAGTAGATCTAATCCAAAAGTTTAAAAGTGAAGATATACACGTAAACCTTGCAATATCGCTAAATGCCACGGACAATAAAACTCGTGAAGAAATTATGCCAATCAATAAAAAATACCCAATAGAGACACTAATAAATTGTTTACGAGAATATCCACTCAAGCCATCTCGGCGATTTACCTTTGAGTACGTCATGCTAGAGGGTATCAATGACCGGGACGAAGATGCTAAACGTTTGACCAAATTACTTCACGGCATACCCTGCAAAGTAAATCTAATTTTATTTAATAAGTTTTCTCCTTCTGAGTTTGACCCCCCAAGCGAAGAACGTGCTCACGCATTTCAGCAATACCTCTTATCAAAAAATCATACTGTTTTTATACGAAAAAATCGAGCAACAGACATTCTAGGTGCTTGTGGGCAACTGGCTGCGCAACCATTATCACTAGCACCTGTAGGAATTTAAATAATTTGGTATGATGAGTTCATTTGAGTTAACTAAGTCTAAAACATTAGATATTTCCATTGTTATACCTGTTTATAACGAGCGGGAAAACCTCATTCTACTTGACAAAAAAATTACTAAAAGTATAAAACCGCTTAATAAAGAATATGAAGTAATTCTAGTGGATGACGGAAGTGTTGATGGCAGTGTCGACCTCATACGTAAATTAAAAAATAAAAATCCTTGTCTACGGCTAATCCGATTTGATCGTAATTATGGCCAGACAGCCGCTTTCGCTGCAGGATTTAGCAAAGCTCGCGGTAATATTATTGTTACTATGGATGCTGATTTACAGAATGATCCCGCTGACATTCCCCTACTCCTAGATAAAATAAATCAATACGACGTTGTGTGTGGCTGGCGATATAAACGTAACGATCCTTGGATTAAAAAACTATCGTCAAGAATAGCTAATGCGGTGCGAAATACCCTGAGTGAAGAATCCATAGCTGACACAGGTTGTTCTCTCAAAGTATTTCGGCGAAAATGTTTTCAAAGTATTAAATTATATAATGGGATGCATCGCTTTTTTCCAACATTGATGAAAATGGAAGGTTTTAGCGTTACACAGGTAAAGGTTGGGCATTATCCTCGTATGCATGGTTACTCAAAATATAATATTAGTAACCGCTTATTCGCTTCATTCAAAGACCTTTTGGCTATCCGGTGGATGAAAAAAAGACAAATTAAATATGATATTATCGAGGAGGATTAATTAATGACTGCAACCTACTGGCTGGTTATCGGTTTTATAGGCCAGATCGCCTTTGGAGCAAGGTTTGTGATTCAATGGTTGGTCTCCGAAAAAAAGGGGGAAAGTACGATTCCTATTGCTTTCTGGTATTGCAGTATAGCAGGAAGTGTTATTCTTCTGACATATGCAATACACAGAGAAGACCCTGTTTTTATTGTAGGGCAAAGCCTGGGTTCAATTATTTACGTCCGAAATTTAATTCTTATTGACCGAAAAAAAAAATCCCTTTTAGAGACCAATCAAAACAATGAATAGCTGGAAAGTTAGATTTTTAGGGATAGGGCTCATGGTACTCGGAGGGTTTTTGTTTGTGTGGGCTGTTCGAGATATAACCTCTGAATGGCCGCAGATCTTTGTCGGGCTCCTTTCTGTCTTTAGCACATCAATGGGATTTGGTCTGCTCATTATGCCATTAGATGATATGGCCGAAGTTGAATCAAAAAATAATATGGAAACCAAAAAAAACCCATAATAATTCCCTCGTTGACAAGAAGGCTTTTATTATTCCTGCCCAAACAAAACATACTCATAAGTTGTTTGAAATAAAAGACTTTTAAAGCTCTTGACATTAGAAAAACCGTATGATATTTCTTTCACCTTATGTCTCAATTGGGTTATCATGTCTCTGTTTATTTAGCCCTAAGTTACTATATTTATAAAATTATGATAGATGACCTAACTTCTCATTAGTCGCTGATTATTAAATATAACTGAGTCTGGTCTTTTATAAAGACTTCCCTTGTAATAAAAATAGAGGCCTCGATGCATCTTTTGTCTGAGAAACCAAAAACCAAAAACTCTATATTCACCGTAATCATTGCCCTGATATTTTTCTATGGGATAGGTCACGTGACTCCTGCTTTCATCCCCGCTTTAACGTCACCTCTATTTAATTTAAATGGACCTTCTCTTGCCCATGCAGCAGAAGA
>TARA_B110000438_G_scaffold28469_1_pt1 | contig 11458 bp, 6 predicted proteins | sample TARA_B110000438 | Tara Oceans TARA_B110000438 (sample SAMEA4398413) | marine metagenome | biome: Polar Biome; feature: [MES] marine water layer (ENVO:01000295) within the mesopelagic zone...; material: water (ENVO:00002006), including particulate matter (ENVO:01000060) such as......
AAGATGCACTGAACGAACGTGATAAGCAACTTCTAGAATTCTCTGGTGTTTTCGAAGATAAGTTCCTTCGTCAATCTCGTGATGAGAATCGTAGTATTGATGAAACGCTCGACCTATGTTGGACTTTGATGTCTCGTATCGACACTAAATATCTAGTACGTCTAGACCAAAAGTGGATTGACAAGTATCACCCTGACAACCGGAAGTGAGTTTTACCATAGAATAAGGAGAGGAGGTGAAAGTTATGGCACTCGATATTAAACCAACACGCAGTGAACTTATCAAACTCAAGGGGCGCATCAAGCAAACCAAAAATGGGTATAAACTTCTCAAGATGAAGCGTGATGGTCTTTTCCATGAATTCCGTAAGTTATTGTCTGAAATGATTGAGGCTAAGCGAGATCTTACCGACACATACCGTCTAGCAAAGCAACGTATTGACTTAGCTAATGCGATTGAAGGTGGTTTGGCTGTTCGTGCTGCTGCAATAGCAAACACGGCAACTCCGCAGGTTGAAGTTGAACGGAGAAATATTATGGGTGTTGTAGTGCCAAGTGTCAGCGGAAGTAATTTGAAATCAACATTCTCGGAAAGAGGAGTTGGATACATTGGTTCTTCACCATATATTGACGAGGCTAGCGATTCTTTTGGTAATTTGATTGAGAAGGTTGTTCTGGCTGCTGAAATGGAAGGTACTTTGAAAAGATTACTTTCAGAAATTGAAGCAACTAAGAGGAGAGTCAATGCACTTGAGTTCAAGGTTATTCCAGAATTAGAAGAGGCGAGAGTGTTCATTCAACTTCGTCTTGAAGAAATGGAAAGAGAAGAAACCTTCCGTTTGAAGAGATTCAAGAATAAGTGAACCATATTTCACTATTATCTTCACTTCAGTTGAGGCTGTGTGGGGGATTGATTGAAGATGGAGTGGTGCTGAGCGTTTCTTGAGGTGGATGTTACATGGGCGACGATAGCAATTCTAAAGTCGACCTTGAACAGATGACTGCTCACAAGAAAGCATGGGATCAACACGCTCTTTTAGCAAATATTCTAAGTCGGGAATATTACCTGATTGAACAAATTGGAGGCCGATGGCCAAGTTGGATTATAGATGTCAAACAGGATAGAGATGTTCATGACTCGTTGAAAAAGGTCAATTCACATATAGCGAAACTTGGGTGGATGGCAAGGCTATCGGTTGATAACCCTTGGTTAGTAACCATTCTACCGATGCCAGATCGGCAATTCCCTACAATAAAAGTGCATTTATTTTTATGGTCTATGACCGCATTAACCGCTACTTTAGCAGGTTCTTTGTGGATAGAAAACACATTACCTGAGGGTGGTTGGTTTGGTTATGGACTATTCCTTGATTCATTTATTGGATTTACCTTGCCGATATTGGCAACACTATTTTTGGCATCGGTAATACAGGTTAAGGCTGCTGCCAGACAAGGCCTCAGAGTAGGATATATTGCTCCAATCCCAGATATCTCAATTGCATTCTGGTCAGTGGGATTGTTTTCACCATCCACACTAATATGGCCTTTCGGACTATTGCTAATTTCATCATTACCTCGGATGAGTTCTCGTCCATGGGATAATAGAAGTCAGTTAGGAACTATCTCAATAATTGCACCAGCGGTAATGATTTGTAGTGGTTTTGTTTTATGGGCAATTGGAATATTTTTAACCCCTGAATTAGTAAATATAGTATCTGCGCCACGCTCTATAGAACCTCCTCTAATCGTTGAGTTGTTGGCTGTTTTATTTTATGATGATATTCCTATTAGGCTTGCTTGGGCGCATCCATTAGCTAAAGCAGGTTCAGTTTTGACATTCTTTGGTTGGATTTCCCTACTTCCGATTCCAACATTCCCTGGTGGAAGATTGATGGTTTCTCGCCTAGGTTCGGTGATGGCCAGAAATTCTGGTACTCAAGTTAGATTATTCTTCGTAATTCTAATATTTGCTTGGCTTTTCAAAGCCTTTGACGGATTTTCAGTTTGGACTCTTGTGCTGGCATTGATATTACCATTCTTGTATTATATGGGAGGGGAGCCTAGGGTTCCGATAGTATTGGACGAGCCAGCGGGTTTGGATCTTAAGACAGAAAAAAGGCTCGGTATTTTCTTTTTCTTATTTTTTATGTTAGCATTGCCAAGCCAATCCCCAGTGCTATTACATGATGATTGGCAATCACCATTGGTATTCGAATTTGACGAAATAGAGGCTGCATCTAGAGGCGATGATGGTGTCTGGATGACCAACTTGACAATTAAAATTATCAATCCATCATTCGTTCAACACTCTTATGCCATCGATGTGGTTAGAGAAGGAGGACAATCTATCGGTGAATGGGATTATGAATGGAATTGTAAAGGAGAAGATTCGCTCAATATCAATGGTTTAGGGTGTGGTGAAGACTTATTGCCTGGTAAATTTGCTACATTTGACTTGGTAATCAGTTGGAATCACTCTCTATATTCTCCACTGGGAGAAAATTTCTCTTTGCTAATGTCAACTGAGGAAGGTTACCAATTACAGTCTCTACAAGTTAGCCCAGCCCTCGAAGTTTATCCATCATCAGATTGGAACATTGTTGAGGATAATGGCGAGGTTAAACGTTGTATCAAATTGAATGGAGATCTAGGGCCTGAAGAGTCTTTGATAGTCAGTTTCCCTAATGCCAACACTGCTTTTACCACTGAAACAAGACTGTATTGGATCGAAGGACAAACCGATATGGATGCGAATTTGAGTGAAATACCTGATGAAGTTTGCGTAATCGGGCTAGACCCAATAATCTTGAGAGCATGGGATCTAAATCATATCTCACTGAATGGTATCATTTTCGCAGCCACAATGCCTGCAAAACCATTGAAGGCAATAGTTCCGCAAGATGGTTGGAAAATATTAGGTGATGGCATTCAAGGGTATGGGGCAGAATTTGCTACAGGTGGTCTGCTTACACAAGGTGAACAATGCCCAATTGATTCGCACATCAGCACCCCTCCAAGCCCAGTGGATGGTGATTGGATATGGGATATGAGTGTTAGAAAGGAAGGCCAAATTCCAGCGCTTGTAAATGAAACAAATTTGACACTGATAATGGAAGAAGGTCTCAATGTGAGTTTGTGTCAAAATCAATTAAATCCAAATCCACAAGCAACCTTTGCAGTGGAACAAGGACCTGAATTAATTTTAGTCCGTTCAAATATTAGTTATCGCTTATGGAGTAATATTTGGGCAGCTGCAACAAATGGGAGCCTTGTCTCGTCGGATAGTATGTCCACATTCTCATTTTATAACCCTTCAAACATTTCTATTCCAGTTATGGTGGCGAATGAGGGTAGTGGCTCTTCGTGGCAAGTAATCAATAGTTCAACATCACTTGATCAAGGTATGACTGAATTCAGTTTCATGCCATCCAATAGTACATTTTCTACTATGTGGATAAGTCATCAAGATGGTGGTGTAGTAATCCATCTAGGTAGTTATATTTGAGGTTTGAATATGAGAATTTCTGTTTTAGGTGTAGGTTCCATCGGGACATTATTCGCAGCTCTTTTGTCGCGCACTGAGCATGAGATTCATCTCCACGGTCGCGGCGAACATATGGCTATGATTGCAAAAGATGGAATCACTGTAACCGGTGAAGAATTATTTTCTGTAGAGAATCAAAGATTTGAGTTGACTTTCGATGAGGTTGGTATCCCTGGTCATTTTGATGGTAGTGCAGATGTTGTAATAATTGCAGGGAAATCCAGTTCGCTTGATAATCTGTGTAACTTGGCCGCTAAATTACTCAAAACAGATGGCATTGCATTCGCTATTACCAATGGGTTGGGCAATGTTGAGAAACTTTGCCATGAATTGGGTATGCATAGAGTCGTATATGCTTCTACAACTCATGGAGCGAATATCGCAACACCTTCAACGGTTCGCTGGGCTGGTAGAGGACAATTGCATCTTGCAAATACAGTGGCGTCACAGAATGAAAAATTGAATGGTTTCAAAGATAGTCTCATCAGTAGCGGGATTAATTGTGAAATTGTTGAAGATGGTCGTAGTTTGGTTTGGAATAAAGTCTTGATAAATATCGCAATCAATCCCCTCGCAGCAATGGCAGGTGTTGAAAACGGGGAATTATTAAAGGAAGAAATGTTTGCTAACGCCGTATTTACGATGATAGAAGGTGCCAATGTTGCTAGGGCAGAACAGATAGATGTCGGTACAGATCAGCAATTAGAAGATAATTTGAGACAGGTATTACTTTCAACATCTTCAAACTCATGTAGTATGCTCGAAGATGTGAAGGCTGGAGCAACTACTGAAATTTCAGTTTTAAATCGAGAAATAGTAAATCGGGGAGAAAAACTTGGCATCAGTACTCCATTGAACAATATGCTTGCTTCAATAATTGAACTGATCACTCCTTGACCAGGTCTTGATTGAAATGCAGTCCACAGTTTTCTTTTCTTGCTAAAGCGTCTTCAGTAACAAGTTGGCCGACCAATATTAGATTTCTTAGTTCAACAATTGAACGAGTGGGTATTGATTCTCTCCATAACCTATCAACTTCTTGCCCTAGTAATACTAGTCTCCTCGCAGCCCGATTTAATCTACTAAAGCGTCTTACGATTCCAACTTCTTGGGTCATAGTTTGCCTCAATTCATTCTTATCATGAACTACAGGAGTGTGCTCGGATAGATTGTCTAGTCCATCCGCTCTCCAATCAGGTAGTTCATTTTGATGTTTAGTCGGGGGGTTTGAGATGATATGTTCGGCTGCCCTTGCAGCATATACCACTGCTTCTAGCAAACTGTTAGATGCTAAGCGATTTGCACCGTGCATTCCAGTACATGCTACTTCACCAATTGCAAATAAACGTGGAAAGATTTCACCACTCTCTTTGACAAAAGGGCGCCCGATATCGTCTACTGGCAAGCCTCCTACTGCATAATGAGCAGCAGGAGAAATTGGCAGAGGGTCATGTCCGAGTTTCAAACCATGCCTTTCCAATCTAGAACTAATCGTTGGAAAATGTGAGTTAAGGAGATTCTCATCAAGATGCGAAGTAACTAGGAATGCATGAGAATCCCCTGTTATTTTCATTTGCCTATCTATCGCTCTAGCAACAATATCACGTGTCGCCATAGATCCCATTTTTGAATATTTCAAAGTAAATGAATATGGTTCAGGAGATATAATTCTCCCATTCTCTTTGCACTGAGTTTGCCATTTGCTTAATCCCTCTTTATCAAGTATCACGCCACCTTCTCCACGCATCGCTTCTGTGATTAAGAATGGCCTATCACTTTTCACTGCTAATGCCGTAGGGTGGAATTGAATATATGCGAGATTTTTCACCGCAGCACCAGCTCTGAAAGCCATTGCCAAACCATCGCCTGTAGCAACACTTGGGTTGGTTGTCTGAGACCACAATTGGCCGAAGCCTCCAGTTGCTAAGATGAGGGTGTCAGCATGGACGGTCATCACAGTTTGAGTTGTTTGATCCAAACACCAAACGCCAGATATTCCTGCTTTAGGATTCCCATGTTCGCACTGAATAAGGTCAATCGCTAGATTATTGGGCATTAATTCAATATTCTCATGATGCTCAGCAGTTTGACTAAGGGCTCGTTCAATCTCCTTTCCTGTAGCATCCTTTGAGTGTAAAATGCGTCTACTAGAGTGCCCACCTTCCTTGGCCAAATGGAATTCACCATCAACATCTTTTTCAAAATCAACTCCAATGTCTAGCAAGTCTTGTATCCTATCACTCGCTTCATTAATTACGCTATTTACCACTGAAATATCACATTGTCCTCCTCCACTTTTCAGAGTATCTTCAATGTGTGAAGTAAGACCAATTCCGTCTGTTTTGTCGAGAATTGCAGCAATGCCTCCTTGAGCCCAATTAGTCGATGAATCAATAGGTCTCTGTTTGGTAATTACTTTGACAAAGTGTCCAGCATTTGCAAGACGAATTGCGCAAAATAATCCCGCTATCCCACTACCTATGATGACGATTTGAGAAGCGTCACTCGTCCTCATTAACATTGCCACAACTCTGCACTTCTTCACGCCATCGGTTGCGATAGCACTATGAAATAGATGTGGATAAAGAGGTATATGGCGGGGTTGAAGAAGAAGATTGCAACCCTGTTTGGTATTGCACTAATCTCATTTGTAATCTGTAATGTCCAACTCGGCATCATTGCACCAGTTGCAATAGATGGAGCTCCCAATTCCACAATTTCTGTGTTGAAAATGACTGAGCCACAATGCTCTTTTGATGAGATCTCAAATAGTTTGGAAAGTAGTGGTCAGAGTTATTGTCTAGGCACTACCGGTGATTGGGGAGGTGCGGATTTCATCATGCTTCTGGAAGGATTAGTGATTGTCTTGGCTGGGCGCTTTAAATTACCTAAGGGTGCTGGATGGGTAGCTAGATCTAGAAAGATGGCTATGGTCGCAGGAGGGGTACTTTTCGCACTTGCCATTCTTGACAGGCTACAATTGCTTCCTACACCTACCAATTCAACCGGTTTAGCAGAACTGATACCTATTGATTTATCGCCTTGGGTAGTGCAAATCGCAATCGCAATACTGGGTGCGTTTTTGCTGCGGGGTCCGAAATACTGGGAATCCGAAGCGCAACAATCAACCCAGACTTCAATTGAAAAGAGAAGAGTGGTTGCCGATAAGTTCCGTTCCACTTTCAATCACCAGACAAACGCAGTTGGTACCGATAGTATTGCTGCGTCAAGAATTTCCAATTTGCTGAGGCCTGATTACGATTTGGCAATGCGAAAGTCAAGTTTGGGGGTTAAGGTCTTTGCAACATGTCCATATTGCTCAGGGACAGGATGTAATAAATGTGCTAACAAAGGCTTACTGTGAGTCTTTTCAGAAAATAATAATTTCAATTATTGTATGTGTAAAAATTGCATTTGGCTTTTTCTCTTTAGTATCCAAAACCGCCCTACTGTTCCGTTGACAAAGCGATTGTTTAAGACCTGTCGCGATGGGTGACGAGATTAAGGTCGGGGCGAAATTCTCGACAATGAGGGATAGGGATGTATCTTAAAGCACTTGAAGTTTGTAATTTTAAATCATTTAAAGGCGAAGTAACAGTTCCTTTGGATAGAGGTTTCACAGCGATTACTGGGCCTAATGGTTCAGGTAAATCCAATTGCGGTGATGCGATTCAATTTGTATTAGGACCTCGTTCAAACAAGGTCATTAGGGCTCAGAATTCAAAAGATTTGATTTTCAATGGTGGTAAAAACAACAAACCAGCACGTTCATGCTCGGTCACATTAGTATTTGCCAATCCAAAATTATCTAACGGGCGTCGCCGCCTTCCAATCGATTTAGAAGAAGTTCGTTTATCTCGTACAGTTCGTTTGACCAAAGCAAATAATGTGGTTACTCAATATCTTCTAGACGGGGCTGAGAGTACTCAAAAATCATTCCACCGCCTTCTAGGTGCGGCAAATGCCCGCCCAGATGGATATAACATCGTCCTTCAAGGAGATGTGACCAATCTAGCAAAAATGACTTCTAAAGAACGCCGCAAGGTGCTAGATGGCGTTGCTGGTGTCACTTCATATGATGATGAGATAAGAAAGGCGGATAAGCAAAGAAATCAAGTTGAAGGATACATTGAAAGAATCGGTATGCTTGAAGAGGAGCAAAAAGGCCGCCTCAAGGATTTGAAGAAAGAGAAAGACCTTGCAATTAAAGTGAGAGATCTGGTGACAGAACTAACAGATTCAAGAATTATTTCCTACCAGGCCAAATATGCGTCACAAAAATCAGAGATCGCTTACCAAGTCAACGAACAGAGCAGATATATTGCGGAATCAAATGATCTTAAAGAAGAAGTAAGGCAAGGAAGCAAGGTCCTCCTTGGCTTAGAGGATCAAATTGGTGAATTACAAAAAGAAATCGATGCCCTAATGGGCGGGGATACCAATGGGTTGCAGCAACAGATTCAGAATCTCCAAGTCACCATTGCCACCAATGGAGATTTGATACGGGATGCTGAAGAAAAAGACGTAGAAGATAAACTTGAATTACAAGAGTTGTTTGAGAGTCTAAAGGAAGCAAAAGTGTCCTTGACTGCATTTGCAGAAAGCCTTTCATCAGCTAGAACCGATTTGGAAAGTGCAAAAACAGCATTCCAAGAAGCCGAACAAGAAGAGGCAGATGTAAGTAAACTACTGGAGTCATCTGGTGAATCAACAGCCCAATTATCGCGCAATCTATCAAAAGCTACCGAGAAGGTTGAACTCTGTCGCAAAGCAATGGCGGATGCTCAAAGCGAGGTTGACCGGACTGCGGCTCAAGCAGAAGTGATTGAAGAGCAATTGGCCACTGCTCAAGAAGCCGCAGAGGAAGCACGAATGGCCTTTGAGGAACTTGAACTTAAGGGCGAAGAATTTGGTGGCGTAGATCCAGAAAAAGATAGAGTGAAACTCGCAACCGAATTACACGCATCACAAAACGCAGAATCAAAATTAGCCGAAGAATCACAACTTGTTGAGAATCGGCTTCGTGAAACTGAACGCAAATTGATTAGCGCAAGAAATGAAATGGAATCTCGAACCGGTGCTAAAGGGTTAGCAGGTGGTTCAGCAGCTGTAATTGCAGCAAGAGATAGAGGCGAATTACGCGGTATTATCGGAACAATAGCTGAATTGTGTGCTCCAAAAGATAGTTCTCATGAAGATGCATTATCGGCCGCAATAGGTGGTGGAATGACTTCTGTTGTTGTTGAAAACGATGAAGTTGCAGCAAATGCAATCAAATGGCTTTCTGAGAAAAGAGCTGGAAGAGCAACATTCCTTCCTCTAAACCGGCTAGCGAATACTAGAGCGGCTGGTAAGGCAGTAATGGTAGCAAGAAAACCAGGTGTTGTTGGATTTGCTTACGAATTACTTGATTATGATCCTAGAATCGATATCGCAGTTCGTTTTGCTTTGAGAAACACTCTCATTGTAGATTCAATGTCAACTGCCCGAGCAAATATGGGTGGTGTGAGATTAGTAACACTGCGCGGTGATATTACCGAAACAGGCGGTGCAATGATCGGTGGTTCTAAGCGCAAAATGTCAGTTTCATTTGGAGGCAGAGTGCAAGGTGCTAACGAAGTAGAGTCACTAACAGCGGAAGTAGAACGGCTAAGATTGATGTCAGAAACGGTAAACGGGGCACTTGTAGATGCTAGGAAGGTCCAGTCCGAAGTAAGAGCGAAAATCAATACACTCACCGATGGAGAGCATGCTTCAAAGCAACAAGAATGGCGTGCTGAACTAAAACAATCTAGAACAAATCATAACAAGTCACTGGGAGCAGTTGCTGAGATTGAAAGGAAATTAAGTACTTTGCAAAGCCAGGCGAGTCAAACACTCGCTGCATTAGATGTTGCACAAAAACAATTTGAGCAATCTGAAAGTGATAGAACTGTGGCACAAGCAAGTCTAGAAAATGCCAGCCCGGCACATCTCAAGGAGAGATTACACAAGGCGGAAGTCAAGAGATTAGAGGCTCAGGGGCTGAGGAACCGGGCTCAAGATGCACTTGCTAGTGGTTCAGATCACAGAGATTTACTTGATAGTAGAGTTGTCGAATTTGATGGTAGAATCGCTGCGATTGAAAGTGCTATTGTCTCTCGTAGTGAAAAGATAGACTTAATGCAAGCAGCCATAGCAACCGATTCTATAGAACTCACAGCCAAGGAAATTGAGCGTTCTGAATTCCTTGAAGAAAATCAAGGATTGGAGAATGAGCGTGTTCAATTAGTTGAGGAGAGGGCTTCACTAAGAGCAGATTTGACTCAGAAAGCAAATGATGCAACTTCTCGTACTCAAATGGCCGAAGAGATCGGTCGTTCATTGACATTAAAGCAAGAAACTCTGGATGATTTATTGTCTGAAATGTCAGATTCAGATATTGAACCAGCACAAATTGATGTTACTCTACCTAGCGTTGGGGATGCGGAGAAGAAAGTTAGAGGACTTGAGCGTCGGCTTGAGGGCTATGGTCCGGTCAATATGCTTGCAATTGAACAATATGACCATTGTCAAGAAAGACTTGACGAAATGAAAGATGATTTCAAAACATTACAGAGTCGTCGTAAGCATTTATTGGATGTTACAGAGCAATTAGAATCGCAAAGAAAGGAACGCCTGTTAAATGTCCTTGAGAAGGTAAATGAGAACTTCAAGGTCGCATACAATGCTCTAAGTGATGGAGGTCGTGGTGAATTATTCCTTGAGAATCCAAAAGAACCATTCAAGGGCGGTCTAGAGTTATGGGCACAACCACGTGGAAAATCTGCTAAGGTTACACGCCACCAACTATCGGGTGGCGAACAATCAATGGCAGCACTTGCCTTGATTTTTGCAATACAGGACTATGATCCTAGCCCATTCTACTACTTTGATGAAGTTGACCAAAATCTTGACGGGTATAATGCTGAAAGAATTGCTAAGATGTGTAGTGAACGTTCAAAGAGAGCTCAATTCATCATGGTGACACTGCGTAAGGTTTCATTGCGCTTAGCTGACCATCACATCGGGATTACACACGGTGGCGATGGATGTAGCCGTCGTATTGTTGATTTCGATAAGGAAAGAGCATTGGAATTGGGTGCTAAGGCTTGGAAAGAAGCGAATGAAGCATCTGAACAAAACCAATCACGTGTTGATGAAGCAGCAGCAGCCTTGATTGAGATGCCATTAGTACCTGATTCATTGGAAGCTCCTAGTTCATTAGGCGGCATATTGTCACTTTTGAATGATAATATGTCACAGAGCGATGAAGAATCAAGCACACTTGCATCTTTGAGCGAACGTACTGCCGATATGACTGAAGACATTGAAGAGAGGGTAGAAATCACCAAGGCAATATTGGCAGAAGAAGATGTCGAGGATGAAGTTGAACAAGCACAAGTTGTTGGCGAAGAGGAAACCTTGGAGTGAGAATAATGGCGGAACACCAGGCTGTTTTGGATAAATGGTTCCTCAGGCAGGATATCATCGATCAGTTACTAGAGTCTGGTGAAGAAAGTGATGAAGCTCAGTCTTTTAGTGACCGTATTATCGATATCGCAAAAACTGAAGAAGCTGAACATCAAAGCCTCGAAGACCCTTTCGATCGTTCTGTAGCATTAGTTCTATCATTGGTAAGAGAAGAGGGTTTAGATGCCTGGAATATCGATTTATCGGCATTCCTGAAAGTATTTACTACAAGGGTAAAATCACAAGCATCCGGATTAGATTTACCTGCCTGTGGACGATTAATCCGTCTTTCGTGGGAAGTGTTGAATCACCAAGCAGCAATATTGTTTGAAAGAGTTCAACGCGCTGATGAAGAAGATGATTGGGATGATGAAATGGAATTCGGCTGGGAAGCAGAATACGATGATGAAGCATTTTTCTTTAC
>TARA_B110000438_G_scaffold64597_1_pt1 | contig 11450 bp, 7 predicted proteins | sample TARA_B110000438 | Tara Oceans TARA_B110000438 (sample SAMEA4398413) | marine metagenome | biome: Polar Biome; feature: [MES] marine water layer (ENVO:01000295) within the mesopelagic zone...; material: water (ENVO:00002006), including particulate matter (ENVO:01000060) such as......
ATCGAGCGGGGTCCGGATAAATTCCATCGAGGTTGCGTAAGTATAGCCATTGGCCAACAAAATTTTCGATAAAGGCATCGGCACGAGCATCAGCCATCATCCGATGTACTTGCTCCTCGAGTTGAGCCGTTTGTTTTAAAGAGCCTCGTTCAACTGCATCTAAAAGTTCAGCATCAGGCAAGCTACTCCAAAGGAAAAATGAGAGCCGGGATGCTAATTCGATATCGCTAATGGCATACATGGTTCCTGGTTGCGCATTGACAGGGTCTTGCTCAATTCGAAACAAAAAGTCAGGAGAAACTAGTAATCGCTCTAAGGCAAATTGAATGCCTGTATCAAAGTCACTTTCTTGATGACCTTGATTATAAAAGTCCATAAGCCCCGCAATATCCTGTTCATTAATGGGTCGACGATAGGCGAGTTTCGCTAAGTCGCTTAAAATTTCCCGTGCACAGGCCGGTTCTTCATCGCTATTTGTTGGGCTACAGGAAAAAATGCGACGCCGACTCGGAGTATCGCCAGGACCCGTTGCTGATAAGGGCCCCTCAATCTGAATGCTGCCGATACTCGGATTAACATCAGGCAGTTCTGTCACCGCTAGGTGGTAACCAAATAACCTCGGTTGCTGAACACCCTCAGATTCCCACATCTCGCGCGGAAAAGTAGCACCAATTATTCGAGGCCCGGCATTTACTGACACTAGGACTTCGAAGCCTTTATCGGCAAAGGCCATCATGAATTCTTCCCAGTCGTCGCTGCCGCGAATATTACCAGCATAACTGTAGGGAGCTGGTGTTCCGGGTGCGTCCCCACCGAAGCTGAAAGTCTCTAGTCGTTCGCCGTCGATACTAAGTTCCATTTCGTGAGATAAGTCATACCCTCGAACAAAGTCCACGTAATTAGTTTGTAGATTGACCGTAATCCGGTATTCGCCGTCAACTGGAAACATATGTTCGATGGCAGTGCCACCGCGAGAACCAAAAGGCAGTTCATCGTTTAGACGATCGTCCTGAATAAGATTCAACGGAACATCATAGGTTGTAATCGAAGCGCCTCTGGGCGTTGCACCTATCGCTAATTCAGCGATCTTGTGTGCTGCCGAAACATAGCGCTCTACTAACACTGGTGATAACGCCAAGACTTCAGCATTATTATCAAAACCATATTGATCCGGTGCATCAGGCGGGATAAGTTCAGCGACATTGATGTCGAGGTCTAAAAGATCTCTTACGGCGTTTCTGTATTCGGTTTGGTTGAGCCGATGGAATGCTTGAGTTCGACCTGGATCTACTCTTGCTTCTGCCACTTGATCCAAACCAGATTCAAGCCACGTTCGAAATCCTTCATAACTGTCTTTATCAGGACGTGGATAGTTAGGTGGGGGCATGACACCGACTCGAAGCTTCTTAACAACTTTTTCCCAAATCTCAGGATTTGCAGCGAGGTTTAAAACATTTTCTGTATCAAGGGTTAATCCGAGATTACGCAATTGAGTGGTTTGCAGACCTTCGTTGTCGATCGGCGCGGAATTAACTATCGCTTGGTTATGGCAGATAACACAATATTGATCCAACAATGCACGTTGCGGAGACACCGGAGAGGGCAATGCAGGTTGCTGTGCGGCAGCTCCAAAATAGAGACCGGACAATATTAGGTAAACACAGGCTGATAGAAGCCGATTCATAACTGATCTCAGTGAGTCGCCTACTTTTTCATTAGTTTTCGACTATCCCGTAGGCTAACACTGGTGGCTGCTAGTATGAAGTCTCAAATTGAAACAAATCAAAGAAGTGAAAGCCGCGCCATTGTTGACGTTCCACCAGATTGCAAGCAATGATAATTCAAAACAGCTAGATATTCCTCCCTGTAGGGTTTTCAACGGTTCCGCATTCTTCCCCGAGGTAGCCATTGCCGCCGCAGTAGCTGATGTCCTGTAATTGAATGAGGATGCCATCTGGATCAGTGAAATATAGTTCTGGTGTGCCTTCCGTTGCGCCGCCGCGATCGGCTCCCCGCATGGTGACAAAGGCTTGCAGAGGACCATTGGCTCCTCCGGCCTCACCTAGGATCGTCAGGCCATAGCCTTCCAGTAATGAAAAGATTTGATCGACGTCGAAATTTTCAACTGCCAGAGATGCGTGGTGAATCCGACCGGACAAAGGTGGAACCGCAGGTAGAGCAAGAAACTGTTTGCTAGAACCAATTCTCATTACCGGCAGCGCGCCTTGATAAGTATCAATAGGCATGCCGAATAGACGTTGATAGAACTCAATAGAACGGGGTTGATCTTCCACAAACAATGTAAAGTGATTGAATTCAATTAAGTTTAGTAGACCCGGAGTTGGCGAGGGTTCAGGTGTTGCTAAACATTCTTCACCTTGCAGGCCGGCACCACCACAGTAGCTGGAATCCTGTAACTGTATGACGATACCGTCCGGGTCGCCGAAATAAAGTTCTGGTGAACCGGAGGGCGCTCCGCCAAATTCTTCACCCCGCATTCTTACTCGCGACTCTAATGGTCCAGATTGACCCGTAGCCGCCACACCGTTTTCTGCGAGTATTTCCACAATTCGCTCGTGGTCGAAGTTGTCCACTTCGAGGCAATAATGGGTGATCCGGGGATTGTCGCTAGCGCTCCCCCCTATGGCGATAAATTGAGGGCCATTCCCTACCTGCAACACGATTGTTCCGCCTTGTCGTGCGGCTATAGGCATACCAAAAAGCCCCTGATACCAGGCTACTGATGCAGTGGGGTCAGACACACTAATAGTCATATGGTTAATCGCTTCCACTGGAATAGGTGGAGCAGAATTCGCCGCCGCGAAAGCAGAATTGTGTCTGCCTTTTACGCTAAATCCTGCTACTGCAAGCGCTGTCAGGGAACTTAGAAAAGTTCGGCGACTAATTTGTTGTTTTTTAAGTGCGCTCATCATACGGTTGATTTCAGAATCCATGATTCACTTTCTCCTGACAATGAGTGGAATAGGTACTCTCAAAATATTACGCTGCTCAGCAATAGAGGTCTTGCTAATTGTTGCCCGGCTTGCTTCGGAGAGTTTCCAAATGTATTTTCCAAATAATTAGTATTAACAAATGTAACGGTAGAATAGCTCTGTGCCTAGTGGTTTTCTCAGTGATTTCCAAATCAGACATAAATTAGTAGGCCAGTCGTTTATAAAAATGCTACAAATCAGAATCAGCAGGAAGCTAGCTTGAAAATTTTGCTAGGAATTCAGCGTAGAGACGCTACTAAATAGTTCAAAGGAGACTCTCATGTCCTCGGTTGAAAAATTGTTTTTTAGAGAAGCATCTCTTCTAAACATAGTTTTACGATTTTTAAGCCATGGTGTTTGTTTGGCAGCCCTATTTGCAGTGACACTATCAGCAGCCGCACAACCACAAGCCGGTCTTGGGGTAATCGAGGGCAAAGTGCAAAGCAGTAATGGTTTAGAAGCCGGGGTTTGGGTTATAGCTGAGACTGATGATTTGCCTACTCATTTCATTAAGATCGTGGTTACTGATGATGGCGGTCGTTTTCTCTTGCCAGAATTGCCTGAAGCCCAATACAAAGTTTGGGTGCGGGGCTATGGTTTAGTTGATTCGGAACCAGTTTATTTACGTAGTGGTGCCGATGTTACTTTAAATACTTTTGTTGCCGACTCTGCGGCAGAAGCGGCTCAAGTCTATCCTGCCAACTACTGGTATTCCTTGCTCGAAGTTCCTGATGCTGAGGAATTTCCGGGAACTGGCCCCGATGGTAACGGGATTTCTGAAGGCATGCGCAGCCAGTCACAGTGGATAGATATGACTAAGCAAGGTTGTCAACTCTGCCATCAATTGGGAAACAAGGCGACTCGCACATTGGATCACCTCAGTCATCTCGATTTTGATTCTAGTGTTGAAGCTTGGCAATACAGAACGGCCATGGGAATTCGGGGTCCTTTTATGTCTAGTTTCGCAGGGCGATTCGGCCCGCGTGGCATGAAAATGTATGCGGACTGGACAGATCGAATTGCAGCGGGCGAAACGCCGCCAGCACCGGAACGACCTAGTGGGCTGGAACGCAATGTGGTACTTACACTTTGGGATTGGGGTAATGAGTCCTCCTATATTCACGATGAAATTACAACTGATAAGCGCGATCCAACACTTAATGCAGGCGGATATGTTTACGGTGTTGATGGAGGGCATGGAACCTTGATTGAGTTGGATACACAATCAAATGAGTTTCGTACTATTGAAATTGCAGTAAAAAATAATACGGATAATCCTGCTGTTACCCGCTTTGCTCAGCAGTTTCCAGTGCCGTCAGCCTACTATGGTGATGAAGCATTGTGGACGGGCCCTGCGGATCCACACAATCCTATGTTTGATGAATTGGGTCGTGTTTGGATGACTACTAAGGTGCGTGGTAACAATCTGCCGGATTGGTGCCAAGCAGGATCTTCCAACAAATATGTACAGTACTATCCAACCCGGGGCAGCTCTCGTCAGGCTTCCTACTATGATCCAGCCACTGAAGACTTTGGACTCATTGACACTTGTTTTGGTACCCACCATTTGCAGTTTGGATTTAGCGAAGATCGCATGCTCTATTTTAGTGGTGGTGGCGATGTTATTGGTTGGCTAAATACGCGTCAGTATGATCGCACTGGCGACGAGCAACTTTCTCAGGGTTGGTGTCCGATGGTGGTAGACACCAATGGTGATGGAGTTATTACTAAACCTTGGAATCAACCAGTTGGTCCGCTTCGTAGCGAAAATGAAGGTGGAGGCGGAGAGCAACTCGGTGAAGTTAATTTAAGTCTTGATACCCGAATGAGCCCAGGTAGTTACGGCATTATCGTTGACCCAGTGGACAATGTTGCTTGGGGAGTTGGTACTGAATTCCCTGGCCGTATCTACCGCTTGGATATTGGCGCTAACCCCCCTGAAACTTGTCTCACTGAGGTCTATGAGCTTCCTGTAATTAATGGGGATATTCAAGGATTTGGTCCAAGAGGGCTCGATGTCGATAACAATGGCGTTGTGTGGACAGCATTATCTGGTAGTAGTCACATCGCTAGTTTCGATCGTCGAAAGTGCGATGTTCTCAATGGGCCTGGTGTCATTGATTCACAACACTGTCAACAAGGTTGGAAATTATATGAGGTGCCAGGCCCCACTCTTAAAGGCACTGATGTTAAAGCTGATTTTCACTACTACAATTGGGTAGATAACTATAACGTGCTTGGTTTAGGTGAAAATATTCCTATAGCTACAGGATCAGGTTCAGATTCCCTTCGGGTTCTTAATCCGGAAACTGAGGAATGGGTCACTATGCGAGTTCCTTATCCTTTAGGATTTTATTCCAGAGGATTAGACGGGCGCATCGATGATCCTACTGCTGGGTGGAAAGGCCGAGCTGTTTGGGCTAACTATGGCACAAATTTTAATTGGCATACCGAGGGCGGTAAAGGAACTACTAGTAAAATGGTTAAATTTCAGATTAGACCTGACCCCCTTTCTAACTAATAGTTATTGATGAGATCACCGTCGCGTAGATTCATGATTCTCAGCCTTCTTTTTTCTGCAGGGCAGGTAATTGCTCAGCCAGCTGAGGATCTTGACCTCGGTTCTGTTGTTCAGAGTTTTAACAATGCGCGCATAATTATTGGAGATGGTACAGTAGTTGAGCGTGGATCTATTTTAATCCGTGCTGGAATAATTTTGGCCGTGGGTCCCGCTTCCAGCATGAATCTACCAGTAGATGCAGTTAGTTATGATCTTGACGGCCAGACAGTTATTCCGGCGTTGGTAAATACACATGCTCATTTGGGCTGGGAAGCATACGGAGATTGGGGGTCACAGTTCTTTACCGAGGAAAACTTGACCGACCATCTGTATCGCCATTCATACTATGGTGTCGGAACAATTATTTCGACCGGCAGCGATAAGGAAGACATAGCTAAACGTGTCAAGCTTGAGCAACAAAAAGGCAATATAGGTGGTGCCCGCTATCATCTCTCGCCAGGCATGGGCTCTCCCGGTGGCGGCCCCAATCCACGTTTCACGGATGATCCAAATTACTGGGGTGTAAATCCTATCGGAGATCCTGAGCAAGCCGTAAGAACCGTGAGGGATTTAGCAACCAAGGGATATGGCATCGTTAAGATCTGGGTTGATTCTCGCGATCAGCGGCGAGGCTCAGAAGTAAAGCTCGCTCCAGAAATTTATAGCGCCGTGCTAAACACCGCTTCGAACTATGATATGCGTATTATCGCTCATGCTACGACATTGTCTGATCATAAATCACTCGTAGGCGTTGGCGCCAGACGTTTCATCCATATGCCTTATGACACAGAAGTAGACGATGAGTATTTAGCGATGGTTCGCGCGAACAATGTTTTCATAGTGCCAACACTTGGGATGATTACTAAGCGTGAGTCTTATTATATTCCCGCATTTCAGGATTCATTCTTCTATGATCAAGTGCCCTTGTCAGTGTTGGAAAATTTGAATGAAAACTACAACCCGACATCAACTAATCAAGGCATTGCAGCGGTGCAACGATCTGCAATGCTGGCGAGTAACTTATTTAAATTAAAAGATCATATAATTCTCGGCACTGATGCAGGAGCTGTCGGTGATTTTTTTGGCTATGCGGATCATGTTGAGCTGTCACTGTTTGTGCGAATGGGGATGACCCCAGGGGAAGCCATCGTGGCTGCAACTTCGCGTGCAGCAAAGGCATTCGGTTTAACTAATGTGGGAAGTTTGCAAGAAGGTAAGGCTGCAGACTTTGTTATTCTGGATGCAAATCCACTAAATGATATTAATAACACTCGACGAATCAGTGCGGTTTACGTGCGTGGTCAAGCTGTAGATCGGGAAGGGTTAAGTGCAAGATGGACATTGGAAGATTAATTTTAACAACATGCGCTAGAATTCTTTCTTTTATGTGTATGTGTGGAATATATGTCAGTGGAATTTTTTTTCTATCCCCACCGAGTGCATTCTCGCAGTCCGGCAACACTGATGGAGAGTGGGCGAGCTACGCTGCCGATGCAGGTTCAACTAAGTATACTAGTCTCGATCAAATTGATGCTGATAATTTTGATGAATTAGAAATCGTATGGCGTTGGGCATCCATCGATGGTGATCTTGATTTCGAAGCAATGTTAGGCCCTGATGCGGATGTCAGCTACGGGCGATTACAGGCAACCCCTTTAATGATTGATGGTGTGCTCTATATGATCACAGCAGTCAATCAGGTTGCGGCCTTAAGCGCCACTACAGGCGAATTATTGTGGTCTTTTGATCCACAAGCTTATCTGTCCGGCACGTCCATTAGCCCGCTGGGATATCACCATCGTGGTGTTGCCTATTGGAGTGATAATGAGCTATCTCGCGTATTGTTCGCGACTAATGATGGCTATTTGTTCTCATTAGATGCGGCTACAGGCAAGCCGGACTTAGCGTTTTCTGGTGGCCGCATTGATATGACTGATGGGATACCAAGGGCTGATAGAGATGCCTTGGACTATACTGGCGCCGTTCCGCTGGGAACCGTTTCTCCGCCGATTGTAGTTGGTGATGTACTTGTAGTTAACCAAATCACTTCCAATCGTCCCCATTATAAAGAGCGCCCGCCTACTTTTGTACGTGGATATAACATTCGTTCTGGGGATTTAATCTGGACATTTCATACTATTCCTCAGGGTGGGGAATTCGGTGTAGATACCTGGGAAGAAGAATCCTGGCGTTATACTGGTAATGGTGGTGTTTGGACGCAAATGAGCGCCGACCTTGAGTTAGGTTATGTCTATTTGCCGACTGAAGCACCGACGAATGATTTTTATGGAGGACATCGTCCAGGAGACAACCTATTTACCCAAAGTGTCGTAGCATTAGATGCTGCTACCGGTGAACGTGTCTGGCATTTTCAAATGATTCATCATGGTTTGTGGGACTATGATACACCTGCTGCACCAAACTTAATCGATATAAATGTTGATGGTAGAGAAATTAGAGCGCTAGCTCAGGTTACCAAACAGGGGTTCACTTACGTATTTGATCGTGCCACTGGCGTTCCAGTTTGGCCCATTATTGAGCGACCAGTTCCCCAGGGAACAATGCCCGGAGAACGCACGTCGCTGACGCAACCCTTTCCCACTAAGCCGCCTGCTTTTGTGGTGCAAGGATTAACAGAAGACGATCTTATCGATTTCACTCCTGAGTTAAAGGCGGAGGCATTAGAAATACTTGACGAGTTTGTTTATGGTCCTCTCTTCACGCCAGCTAGTCTGCCCGATGACAGCACTGGCACCCGTGGTACGATTTTTGTTCCTAGTGCAGGCGGCGGCGCAAACTGGCCAGGAGCTGGTGTTGATCCTGAAGCAAATGTCTTATTTGTTCCTGGTTCAAACGGCGCCTTTTATCCTTTTATGGGAACACTGTCAGAAGATGAATCTAATTTTCGTTTTTATCGCTTGGCCAATCGGGGTGTTCCAGGGCCGCGCGGCTTGCCTCTGCTCAAACCACCTTACTCTACCATCACTGCCTACGACATGGATCGAGGCGAAATTCTATGGCAAGTGCCAAACGGTGATGGTATGGCTCGAGTGGAAAACAGTTCTGTGGTTGAGGGAATAGACTTACCTCCTCTTGGTGGAGGTGGGCGTCACCCGGTATTAGTGACGGCAACGCTACTTATACATGGGCAGAATGCTGGCTATGGCCCTTTGCTTATCGCTCGCGATAAAGAGACAGGTGAAGAAATTTCTTCTCTCGAACTGCCGGCGAATCCAGGGGCTGCGCCTATGAGTTATGCGGTCGATGGTAAGCAATACATCGCAATTGGTGTCAACAATGCGCCAGTGCCTGAGCTCATTGTTTTTGCGTTGCCAGGAGAATAGCAGTTACCGGTGTCTTAGAAGAGCTAGTCAAGACTTGGTTTCAAAGTGACACCTATAATGGTTCTTCAAGAAGTTGATGCGACCCTTAAAAATTAAAGCTTACTAGCGGTATGCCATTGGACAAAGCCTTGAATTGGATATACTGTTTCTTCTTTTGAAGAAATCAAGATGGAGAAATCGTGATGAGAAAAGCTGAGCTCGCCTCAATTGTAATCGGATTGGCGCTCCTTGGAGGAGTGTTTAGCTGGATGGTCACGGCTCCCTACCTTGGAAACACAGGACTCTCGCGTGCACCAGGCGTCATTCTGGGTGGAGACATCGCCGAGGTACCGAGTGACTTCACTTCGCTTAATGAAAGTGTTCGTGGCCCATTGCTGATGAAGCAGAGTGGTTTTCCTCCCTTCGTAAATTATCTGTCTTGGGTAGGTACTTCCGAGGGTGTTATTACTGCAACGCGTCCTGACGGAGGGCTTTGGGCGCAGCGCGTTCGAGATCGAGGTGGTAATGGCTGGCTGCGCATAGGTGAAGAGACTTATGAGATGGAAGCCTTTGAAATTCATGGCGATGAGCGTATTGCGATGATGGAACAATGGGCTTCTAAATCGGGCAGAACATTAGATGAGCCACTTTATGAGGGATCAGAGCCACTTCGTGACTGGGAAGTTTTCTTTTGGAAACCTCGGTCGTAGCTCGAAACAAAAATAGTTTTTTGCAGAATTGGATCGATCAATAAAAAGAAATTTTGGCGGTTTCATTGTTTGATGGCTTATAGAGTAATAAGCCGACTCGTATGCCCCAGCGTTAAAAACTATCGAGATCTTTTACTTTAGTTTTCTTTAGTGCGCTCAGGTTGTAATTTTTAATAGTTACAACTTTTGTTAAGAGGATTTCAGAGTGCGTTGTTAGTTAGCCGTTTATAATTATCTAAGATTTTGCTTCTTGCATAAAACTGGCTTCAGTTTCAGCGACTGTCTCGTTCGTATCGGTTCTGAACATCTTCCCTTGCATCACAATTAGCCTGCCTCTTTGCTTGACGCAATGGCCTTCGAGCTTTACTTTTATGCCAGTCGGCAAACTATCTTTATATCGGATATCACATTTCGCTGTGAAGCCGCGCATGCCATTCAGGTGAATCCAGTTAGCCATTACATCATCTAGCACACTAAAAATAATGCCTCCGTGGGTGACTCCGTCCCAGCCACAATGCAAAGCGTCCGGTCTAAATTCTGAGCGACATACATTGTCATCGTCTAGGCGAAATATTAGCTTAAGGCCGATATCATTCGTTGGCCCACAGACAAAACATCTGCGGCCATCTGCAGTCATATCATTCACGGGATAATTTCCTTCTATCTGATTGTAGTCTTAATTATAAGTCTATAAAAAATAGAAACAATGCGGATCGCATATGAATATTTGCCTTAACTAATTGATCCTATAAGTTTGTATTAACCGGCATGCTATTTTAATACCTAGTCTATTTTTATTTTAATTAGTCGATGAATGAATTGCCTTCAAGCTGCTCGGCAATTATTTCTGGGATTTTGAGCTGTAAGTGGGTGGTTATTGACGGCAATATATCAACTATCGCCGATGAATTGTTGAATTGGCTATTTAAATTGCTGCTGTTTGTCGCAATCCAAGTTGTGCGTTCTCGCTTACTTTGACCGCCATGATTTCTTCCCGTGGCAACATCTCTCCCATGATCAGTTGTTACCACGACTAACCAGTCTTCATTAGCGGTGTGTTGTCTGAATTGCACGGAATCCCAAATCCTGCCAACGAAGCTATCGATGAGAGTTACTGATTCCATGAACTCGGGCCCATCACCAAACATGTGGCCCACATCATCTGTATATTCTAAGTATACCCACGATAAACCGGGGCCATACTCTCGAACATATCGCGCAGCTTCTTTGCTAACCAAATCATCGATAGCTTTTATGTGGTTTCTGCCTTCGTCATGGGGGAAGCGTTCCAGATCTCGCTCGAATCCATCAAAATAGTAATCCAGCTTAGTTCCACCTGCCTTGCTTAGACCATCACCGACTAACCGAGTACGGTTCTCCAACCATGTCGAGAACAGCGCGGTCTGCAGAGAAGGGTTAAGTTGTTTAGCAATTCTAAAAATATCCCAATATTCATAGTTAGGATTATCAATAGCGTTGTCATAAACATTGTGTTTGTTGGCCCAGGTTCCAGTTAATAGGCTGTTGTAACCGACTGCAGAAACCGTTGGGCTTTGTGTGGGCCCACCGGCTTCCCCGCCGACATAGGATCTTGTATAGCCTTTAGTTCCTGCAAGATCATCAATATTAGGAGTGTAAGTCTGCTCAAGTACATCTGCAGGTATTCCGTCGACAATGATGAATATTGCCTTTGGTGTTGATTCTGAAAAGTTATTTGATAAATGGCATCCAGCGGGAATGATCAGCACAAACATTGCAAGGAAGAAAAATCTACGATACGTCAATACAAACGAGGGAACTAAGGGCATGAGTTGGTCTCTTTGGTTTTGTTTGCTATCTAGGAAATTCTAACAGGGATTAAATG
>TARA_B110000438_G_scaffold220841_1_pt1 | contig 11449 bp, 10 predicted proteins | sample TARA_B110000438 | Tara Oceans TARA_B110000438 (sample SAMEA4398413) | marine metagenome | biome: Polar Biome; feature: [MES] marine water layer (ENVO:01000295) within the mesopelagic zone...; material: water (ENVO:00002006), including particulate matter (ENVO:01000060) such...
TAAGCGAGGTTGATCGCTCCAGCAAAACTCACCCATGCAATATAGGGCCAAACCAGCTTGGAGGCTTTTGGAACTGGCTCGTAGACTGCAAAGGCATAGATGCCAGTGAACACAATCATCACGACGATCATCATCAAAGAAAGAAAGTAGCGTTCTGAATTGAACACCGAGGGCCAAGCGAGGTTAACGGCGAGTTGAATGAAGAACAGAGCAACAATCAGATTCGATTGTTGTACTTCTTCACGGGCGTTGAGCATTGTTGTGATACTGAACGCTAAGCAGGTGTAAAGCACGGCCCACACAGGGCCAACAATCCATCCAGGTGGCTGGAAAAATGGCTCGTAGGCCGAATCAAATGTCAAATCATCACCTCATCGCAGAACTTACTAACGATTCAAAATGGCGTCTTGATTCCCGATGCTCTTATGATACACCAACCAGCCCTTGCTTCAAAAATAGCAAAAGCCCCACCAAATGTGATTGCGCTGAAAACGTACCACCAAGTTGTAGATTCCAATACGCCAAAGTAGATTAGCGTCCCAATAATAAAGGCCACCAGGAGTGAAATAATCCCCATTTTCAATCGATAAACCTTACCTCTTGCATCTATATTACATTGCATTTTTTCATCTCCATTTAATTTGTACTCGTAGCCAGTTTTGCTTTAATTTTCAGATAATTAATTTTTACCCAAAGCGAAATTTTGCTAGAGAATGTTAACTTTAATGGCGATGTGAATATATCTCCGGAACTACGAATAATTTGATAGAAGATTTGACTATATGCATCAGACATTATTTTTGGTTGTACACGAGAACGTGGGTCGAGATAGTCAAAAAGATGCATAGCAGAATTTTGGTGAGTTCCAACTATCTCAAAGTACTCAGAGATGAAGGCCTTCCAAGAAGTATTCTTTGCTAAGTTTTGATTTGCTAGATCACTTGGCTTGAGGTTATGTGAAGCAAGTACTTCTACTGGCAAATATATTCTTCCGTTTTCATAATCCTCATTGACATCTCTTAGAACATTAATCAGTTGCATTTGAATCCCAAAATCAATAGCATGCAATCTAGCAGCTCGATCTTCATATCCGTATATTTCAATCAATATCAAACCGACTGCGGAAGCAACCTTGTAGCAATATGCGCGAAGATCATCCCAGGTGTCATATTGTACAATAAACAAATCATCTTCCATTCCTTCAATTAGTGTTTCAAAATCATGTAAGCGAATAGGGTAGCGAGAAAAAACATCTTGTAATGCAACAAATACAAGAGATTCATCTGATTTTATTTTTCCTTCACTAGCACGTTGTAAATTATTTCTGATGGAGACAAGGGTCATTAATTTTTTAATATATTTTTCTTCAGAGTTCGCAGGTTGCTTGTCAATATGGATATTTTTGATAATAATATCTCTCTCCAAAGTTGCTTGCAATAATTCTGGACTCGCCTCTACAAATGGTTCAGCATCTCCATCTACAATGTCATCAACCCAACGGCAAAGAGCGTACACAGCATGAACAGCACATCTCTTTTCATACTCAAGAGCAGAAAAGGAACTGAAAAATGTAGTAGAAGCATTCTTGCACAACTGCTTACAGTGTGCATAAGACTTCTCAACTAATTCTTGGTCCATAATTATGCCCCAGCCTCATTGCCTAGTCCAGTAACAGATTCATTCAATGGTTTGATTGATGCAGTTGAAGGACTAGATCGGCGCTTACGACTATTGAACCAAGTGTCAACACCATTCCAATCAGGCCTAATTCCTAGGCTATCAAGTAACAACTTCGAACTAATTCTAGCAGATTCATAAATCACAGGTAGTCCGCTTCCAGGATGAGTGCCCCCTCCAACAAGATACAAGTTTTTGATTTCATCAAATTCATTCTTAGGACGCTTCCATAGCATCTGATCTAGTCCATGTGCTAAGTTGAAAACCGCCCCACGATAGCAGTGTTCTCCCCAATCCTCTGGAGTGATGACCAGTTCTGATACGATATGTTCTCTCAATCCTTTGAATCCTAATTTCGTTTCTATTTGATCTAGTATTCTTTCTCTGAATGGACCTTTTTCTTTATTCCAATCAATATTCTCATGTATGTGAGAGACTGGTATAAGGGCATACACTGTAGAGCAACCTTCAGGAGCCATTTGAGGGTCTGTTACGCATGCATTTTGCACATAAACCGATGGATCATCCCATGTCAGTCTGTGGTGCTTTTCAATATCTTCAAGATTACCTACATAATTCTCTGAGGCATAGATTTGGTGATGTGGGAGATCGTCAAATGTCTTATTGACTCCGAGATATAGCATGAATGTGGAACATGAATATTTTTTGCTATCAATCTTTTTGTTGCTCCACTTCTTTCTTATTTTGTCAGGGAATAAGGTGGTCATTCCTTGGGCAAAATCAGCATTCATTACAACCTTGTCCGCATAGAATGGCCCATTTTTGGTGACGACACCTTTGATGACCTTCTTATCCATTATGACTTCAGTGACCGCTTCTTCCATACGGAATTCGACACCCATGTCCCTGGCGATTTCACCCATTCTTGTTGAAACATTACCGAGTCCACCGAGAGGGTGGAATATACCATATTCGTACTCCAAGAAAGCGAGCATTGTAAATAGACTTGGGCAGTTAAATGGAGACATACCCAGGTATTTTGTTTGAAATGACATTGCTAGCATTAATCTGTCATCATCAAACAGTTTCATCAAATCCTTTGCAACAGAACGTTGCGGGCGTAATACCTTTGAAACACGTACAGCTCGTTTTGAAACGAGATCGCTCAACCCGAACCAAGGTTCCTGCAAACATTCCTTTGAATAAGTTAATTTTTTACGGTTATCCTCCAGATACCTTCTAAAAGCAATGGCATTTTTCTCTCCAGATAGTTCAGTGATTCTTTCACACATTTCTTCTACATTACTAGTGCAATCAAGCATTCCGCCCTGTCCAAATATCAAGCGGTAATTAATATCTAGGCGCTGTAACTTTAATTCCTCATGGGCATCTAATCCAATAGCCTTGAAAATATCTTCAATGACTTCGGGGTAGTGGAAAAAGGTAGGGCCCAAATCAAACTTGTATCCATCTTTTTCAAAGACCTTATTTCTGCCCCCTACTTGCTTTGAGCGTTCGAAAACGGTGACTTTTATTCCTGATTTAGCTAAAAGTAATGCAGATGCAAGTCCGCCAGGTCCTGCTCCAATAATGGCAACAGTCGGCTGATTTGGTTTAGACATACCAATATGTGTAATACATTAGGATATAAAGGGCGGTTTATTTCCAGCAAACCATAACTTCTATTTTAGGCTAAGAAAGAAGAGTATTAGGATCTATCAAAGTAGAAAATTCATCGAGATATGGACCCATTGAAGAAATTAAATCAACATCGGGAAATCCCTTCAAAACCATACCATCCATGTACATCAAAGATCGAATAATTGGAAATGCATCTTCTCCAAAAGAACATCCTGCTATTACGGATGCTTTTATGGTCCGCATCATCTGCTCAGTAAGCGATGTTTCACTGACAGAAGTTCCAACAAAACCATCATACAATTCAAACATTGAAGAATAATAGTTTTGCAGAGTTTTCCCAGTTGGTTTTACATCAGCCATTGTTAGCATTGCGTCAAACGAGTTTTGTAACTCTCCTTTCGCCAAGAAGAAAAAGAAGCCAAACAGAGCCTTTCTAATGTGCTCAGGTACTCTACAAATAGCACCAGTATCAATGAAAATGAAATCTTTATCACTACTCATCATGGCATTGCCTGGATGTAAGTCTCCATGAAATGTCCCGATTCCGAACATGAAGGCGCCATGAATTCTAAACAATTGAAGCATGTCATCCCATTCAAGTGTATTTGATTCTAGATGTGATTCCAATGTAGGGTCTGTTATCTCTTCAACAACGAGAACACGACTATTTGAGAATTGTTTCCAAATCTTTGGAAATTTCAATTTCGGCATTGGGAATTTATCTTTATATTTTTCAGCATATTGCTCCAAGGTTTCCTTGCCCTTTATTTCATTGAGTAAATCAAGTTCTCTAAGAGTATAATCTTCTATGTGTGCCAGTAATCCTAAGGGATTTCCAACTTTTCTTAAACGAGGATTGAGTATCAAACCGATGCGAAACCATCTTTTCATGCGCCGAATATCTTTGCGAAAAGAACTTTCAAAATCAGCTTTTATTATTTTTATTACTACTTTAGTTCCATCTAATAATTCTGCCCGGTGGATTTGGCCAATACTTGCAGCTGCAAACGGTTTAGTTTCAATATAGTTGAAATTATTACGGAAATCAGGCTTAGTAAATTTGGTCAGTAATTGGTCAAAATTTTCCTCGGGAATAGATGGAGCTCGACTGTATAGTTTTTGAAGTTCAATACATTTTTGCGGGTTAATTAGATCGGGACGGAGGGCACATATTTGTCCTAGTTTAACAGCGAGTAGACCCATTGAATGAATCTTCTCAATATCAACTGGTTTTTTGCCTCGAATTTCTCTTGCAAATTGTAAAAATGTAAATAGGCGCACGCCTATATCAACATAATTTACTATATGAATGACCGTTTTAGTTCGTCATTCTGAAAGTTCAACTGTACTGGCTTTTAGTTTTTGAATTATATAATTCCATAAGTCCCCAACTTCGCCTGAACCTTCAACTCTTTGAATAACAACATTAGAATCTTTAGAAAATCTGGTTCTTAGTGCCCCCTCTATAATGCCATCATCCATCTCCCACATAGGCAGAGCATCTGGGTCTTCAATCGGTGGATGACTGAGTCCAACTTTCACATGAAACATGGGGTCAACATCATATTCCAGTACCCCTAAACCAGCATATTCCCACCAGTCCATCATTTCATCGAGAAATTCAATATCGTTTTTAATTCCGCGTAATGAGAAAGCGATCTCTTGACCAACGCGGTTACCAATTTGTCGGAGCATAAGGCCAATATCAATACCCAGTACTTTCAAATTTGACAGTTTACCAGCGGTCAGTTTTTTTCTCGCAACGTTTACTTCTTTACCGGCAGCAAAAAATGCCTTAGGGTCAAAAGGAGTGTCTTCCTCTGGAAACTCTCCATCAAAATTGAGTGCTTCTGAAATATTCTTGAGAAATGAACCCTCTCCAATGGTTAGTTTTAGTGGGTCGCTGATTTGGTTCTCAGTATACCGTGCTACTGCCGTTTCAAAAAGTACAGCGTTCTCCCAAATGGCCTCAATAAGATTTAGATGCGATTCTGTAAATGACTTGGATTCAATTATCAGAGCAGCATCAACCTTACCCCTTCCTACTGGATTATCTTCTAAGTTGAGGTACTGAACTACTTCAGTGGTATCTGCTACAAACCCTAAAGTATCTAATTCATCCGAATGACGGATTTCAATAGATTCATGTAAATTCTCAAAGAACCGAACTGTACGGCTATCAAGGTGAGTAATTACCTGAATAACAACGCCTCTCACTGCGGCAGTATTTACTGCTTCGAGGGTTTCAGGATTTCTGCATAGGTGTAAAATTCCATATTGCCCAAGCAATAACACCAGTCTTTCTTCAGATTCATCGGCCATCCGTTTCAAGCGACGATATATGTGGACTCGTTCCTTCAATACCCCAAAACTAGGAGCGTCTATTTTGCTCTCTAATTCATTATTTTTTGTAATGTCAAAGGAGGAATTATCGGTAATTTCACTAAACCCTTCTACTAGATTATCAAGTTGCTGTTTTTTCATATCTATTATGTGATTGATCGCTTGCTGAAGATTTAGACTAGAGAATAACATTGGTCTGTCTGCGGTAACAGTTACGATGCCCATCTCTTGTAACCGAGATAGACTATTGTAAGCATCAAGACGCGTGGAATCTAATTCCTTGGCCAGTTCTGAAGCTTTCATTTTAGGGCTCGAACCCAATATCATTAATGAACGAACTTCTCGTTCGGTTAATCCTGCTTCAAGCAGTAGTTCTTCCCACATTCAATCACCACCAACGACCTTGGAGATGTCAGCCAGTACCTTGGCAACATGTCGCCGAGGTCTGAAAAACCAGTCGTAAACATGATGAATTTTATTATCTGGACCGATCACAAAGGATGATTTCGTTGGGAATTTCCCTAAATGAAGAGGTATGTTGTATGCAATCCCAACCTTTCTTTCATTATCTGCTAATAGTGGAAATGGTAACTCTCCCACATATTCGCTAAAACTCTTAATTTCCTCCAAAGTTCCTGGGCCAATCCCAATAATTGAGCAACCCGATGAATCAAATAAATCATATTGCTCTTTGAAAGTTAAGCAACCACGTTTGCAAATTGGTGAATGATTCATTGAATAGAAAAAAATCACACGCCATTTCCCTTGCAGAGACTTGCTATCAAACATTGAACCATCAGATGATTGCAATACGAAATCAGGTGCTGTTTGGCCAATAATGCTATCATCCATACAATCTTCACCTCAGACTTCCAATATGTGGCCCATTCGCGTTGCCTTGGTTCTAAGATATGAACGGTTGTATTCACATGTGCCTACAATAATTGGAACGCGAGAATTAATTGAAATTCCACAATCCCTTAATTGTTGACATTTATCGGGATTATTTGTCAACAAGTCAATTTTATCAATGCCAATTGAGAGCAACATTTTGGCAGCAAAATCATAAGTACGTTCATCTCCAAAGAATCCAAGTTGTAAATTGGCATCGAGAGTATCTGAACCGCTGTCCTGTAGGTTATATGCTTGAATTTTTGCAAATAAACCGATTCCTCTACCTTCTTGACGGAGGTATACAATCGCTCCGTTACCTCGTTTTTGAATTTCACGCATTGCTTCTTCTAATTGCGCACCACAATCACATCGCAAACTACCAAAGGCATCACCAGTGAGGCATTCAGAATGTATCCGGACAATCGGGGTTGAATTGCTTGGTTCATCTGTGTACAGCAGAGCATGCTCCTTATTCGTCACTGGATCTATGAATGAACGAATACGAAAGTCACCAAATTTAGTAGGTAGAAATGCATCTGAATCTATATTTTGTTTTGAGTTCATCTCCCTGAGCATAGCCCAAAATTGACCTTCTCAGTTATAATTACTCGTTCTAAGGCTTAGAGGTAAAAAACGGCTCTATAAATATGGAAGTAGTTGGTGTACAGGCATGAGTGATGCAGTTTACGATGTAGGTGTTGCCGTGCGAGCTGTAAGAAATCAGTCAATACTTCTGGTTAAAGAAGCGAGAGGAACTTATCAACATAAGTGGGGATTTCCTAAAGGCGGTGTTGATGGTAATGAGGCTCCCGAGACGGCAGCGATCAGGGAATTGATGGAAGAAACAGGGCTTAGCGGAAGTATAGTCGGGCTTACAGCAGTTCGTTCTACTTTTAATTCGGGAAAACCGGCGATTTTCTTGTGCTATGATGTTCAGATAGAGGGTCAACAATATGATTCCCCATCTAGTGAGATAAGCGAGGTTGGTTGGTTTCAGTTGAGTGAATTAAAATCTTTGAATTGGGTTTCTGAAACAATGCATACACTGGCAATCGATGCTTTGGATGGCTCAAGAATGTCACTAGTTCCTTCTAAATCACTTGGTGAAAACAAGCCAAATTATTTCGTGTATAGTGTAAACAAACATTCTCTAATAAATCCATAGGTGAAGAAAAATGATTCCATCTTCCAGACTTCGTAAATTCAATTCTGATGCACCGGCAGGTGGTTGTGTTGTATATTGGATGATCTCAGCGAGGAGAACTAAATGGAATCATGGACTCCAGCATGCTATTGAGATGGCAGAGATACGAAATATGCCATTAGTTGTTATAGAACCACTTGCTATTAATCATAAGTGGGCGAGTGACCGTATGCACACTTTTATGATACAAGGTATGGTAGATAATAAGAATTCATTTGAATATTCGCCGATAACATATGTTCCATATGTAGAGTCAAAATTAGGTGAGGCTAGAGGACTTTTAGAAAACTGGATGGATTTTGCAGATCTCATCGTGATTGATGATTTCCCAGTGTATTATCCAAGGAAGGTATTAGAGAAAGCAATTTCATTGAATAAATGCGAGGTTCATAGCGTTGATTCTAATGGATTTATTTCATTAAGAGGGTCGGGTAGACATTTCACAACTGCATATTCATTACGTCGACATCTTCAAAAAACTATTACAACACATTTGCTAGAGTCACCTCACCCCTCCCCATTAACACTGGGAGAAGATTTACCGACAATTGATTATTCAGTGATTTCCGGAATCTTTGCAATTAGTAATACTCCTATCACCCCATATGAATATCTTTGGAGAATTAGTGAATCTAGTGACATTGGCACATCGGCTTTATCGTTATTAGACATAGATCATTCAGTGCCTCCTGTGCTGGAAATTAGGGGTGGCTCTGATTTTGCTAGAGCATTATGGAAGGATTTTTTGGAAAACAAGATTTCCAAATATAGTACAGATCGAAACCAGCCTGAACAGAAAGGTTCCAGTGGATTGTCTCCACACTTACATTTCGGCCACATCAGTCCTCATAATATGGTGAATGATATTTTCACAAAGTACAATTGGGATATTTCTAGCATTAGTGAACCCAATAATGGAAGAAGAAATGGGTGGTGGGGTCTTCCTGTAGATGTTGAGGCATTCCTTGACCAAATAATCACTTGGAGAGATATAGGGTTTATCCACTGTGCCAATGTTGATAATTATGACAAATTTGATTCAATACCTCAATGGGCACAGAATTCTCTTGCAATACATGAAATAGATGTCAGACCTTACATTTATTCTTATGAACAATTTGAAAATGCAGAAACGCATGATGAATTATGGAATGCAGCTCAAAGGCAACTGAGAAGAGATGGAATCATTCATAATTATCTGCGTATGTTGTGGGGTAAGAAAATCCTTGAATGGTCTCCAACTCCACAAATTGCAATGAAGTACATGATTGATTTAAACGACAAATGGGCACTTGATGGACGTGATCCAAACACCTACACTGGGATTGGATGGGTATTGGGTAAATTTGATCGTGGTTGGACAGAAAGACTTGTTTTTGGCAAGGTTAGATGCATGACAACCGCTTCTACAAAGCGTAAATTTAAAACCAATGGTTACATGAATACATATTCCAAGAATCCATTGAACCGTTCCGCAGTATATCCAACTCGAGTTATTGGTCCAGCTCATATTTCATTAATAAGGAGGAATTAAATTGCCTAAATTTACACATAAGAAACAATATGAGGCCAGCAAGCAAGAACTTTGGAATTGGTACAATAGTCCTGGAGCGTTTCGCAGAATAATGCCAGAGTGGGAAGGAATTAAGCCTGTTCAGGTTGGTTCACTAAAAGACGGTGAAGAAACTATTTTCAAAGTCAGTATTGGTCCTATAAAGCGCAAATGGATTGCTAGACACCACAGTGTAGTCGAGAATGAAACCTTTTCAGATCGTATGATGAAAGGCCCATTTGGTAAGTGGAATCATCAGCACAGTTTCGTAGGTAGCGGTAACAATACGGAAATACAGGATACTATTGATTGGAAACTTCCTTTGCATATTCTAACAGGCTGGACAGCAGCAATAACTGTAATTCCGCGTATGAATCAGATGTTTAGATATCGTTCAGAAAAAGTTGCAAATGATCTCACTCAAATTAACAAAACTCGCGATTTACCTCGTCAGCGAGTTTTAGTTTCAGGTTCAACCGGTATGATCGGATTGCAACTATGCGCTTTTTTAGAAGCTGCTGGGCATGAAGTTCATCGCTTGTTAAGAATTGATTCTAAACTACCAGCAGATATTAATTCTGAAAACGTTATTCGTTGGAATGACAAAACAGGTGATGTCATCAAAGGTGATATGAATGGTTTTGATAGCGTAATACATCTTGCAGGTGCCGGAATAGGCGATAAGAGGTGGTCACCAAAAAGAAAGGATATAATCCGTAATAGCAGGGTGATTCCTACTACTAATTTATCCAAAATCTTAGCTGGTTTAGATCAACCTCCCAAAGCCTTTTTGAGTGGTTCAGCAATTGGATATTATGGTGATCAAGGTACAACTTTAGTGGATGAGTCGTCTAGTAAAGGTGATGGTTTCCTCTCCAATATTTGTTCAGAATGGGAACAAGCATCCTCGGTTGCTGAGGAAGCTGGAATTAGGGTTTCTCACCTAAGGTCAGGGATTGTAATTTCTCCTTTGGGCGGTGCCCTTGCCAAGTTATTACTTCCAACAAAAATGGGTGGAGGCGGTCCCGTAGGCGGAGGTCGTCAAATACAATCTTGGATCTCCTTAGATGATGAAATCTATGCAATACATCACTTGATGATGCAGGATACAAGTCAAGGTGCGTACAATCTTACTTCTCCCAATTCTGTTTCGCAGAAAGTGTTTGCAAAAAAGCTGGGTCGTGTTCTTAGAAGACCAGCGTTTATGCCGTTGCCCAAATTTGCATTGCAATTGATGTTTGGAGAAATGGGTAAAGTTTTGATTATTGAAGGGCAGGATGTTAAGCCAACTCGTTTACAAGAATCTGGATTTGTTTTCACATACTCTGATTTAGAGAATTGTTTACGAAATTGTTTAGGGCGAGTCAAAAACTGATGCCAAAATAGTGTAAATCGGGGGCAAATAACTGCCCAAAAACAGCTGATATTACAGGGTTGAAAATCTATTAAGTATCCAAAAACAGGTCTTCAGTCAATCGTTGGCGCCGATTGAGGGGTTCGAACCCTCGACCTTGGGATTAACAGTCCCACGCTCCACCAGCTAAGCTAAATCGGCAGGTCGCCGAATGACCACTCCTTTATGACGACTTCTATTTGCCCCTCGGCTCATCAACAACTGTAATCAGACGAGGTTGGGGAGGATTTTGGTGTTGAGAAATAGTGATTGAACTATTGAGGAGTGAAATTTCTTCATCTGTGGGCTCTGTTGTATAATGAAATTCCATCCAACATTGGCCGCTATCTATCTTCTCTCCAATATTTTTTATTATGATAAATCCAACTTCAGGAACAATTATGTCTTCAATATCAAACCTTCCAGCGCCATGTTTTCTTGCAATATCTGCAAGATTTAATGAGTTAATTGAGCTTATATAGCCTTTTTCAGTTGAAATGAATTCAATTTTTGCACTAGATATAGGCAATACATCATACGGGTTTTTGCACAACATACTAGCAGTTTCAATGCTAACACCTTGGCAAATACACATTTGTTCAAACTTGTTCAATGCACTTCCATCACCTAAAACCTGAGAAACCATTGCATCACCTTCAGCAGTAGTTTCAACGACATTGGAAAGCAATAGCAATGAAGATGCTTGCATTATCACCAAGTTTCTTGTATCTTCGTGACCTTTTCCTTGGAGAACTTCAATACTTTCAATGACTTCAAGTGAATT
>TARA_B110000438_G_scaffold39206_2_pt1 | contig 11426 bp, 10 predicted proteins | sample TARA_B110000438 | Tara Oceans TARA_B110000438 (sample SAMEA4398413) | marine metagenome | biome: Polar Biome; feature: [MES] marine water layer (ENVO:01000295) within the mesopelagic zone...; material: water (ENVO:00002006), including particulate matter (ENVO:01000060) such as......
AATTGACAATCTCGCAGGGATTACGGCGAGTAAACTACTACAATGTGGGCAAGAAGCATAGACTTCTTCTCCGGCGAGTTCAGATGATGATCCAGACCCTTGGGAAAACCATTGGACGAACATGGGATGACGAAGTGTCTTGATCCTTCGATTTGTCGCCCTTCCAAGTAGTAGCAAAAGTCCAGATTGAATGAGTAATATCATTTGATTTGATGCGATAGACAATAATCCCTGAACTGCACCAACCGTAATGAAGAACATTGCCAATAAACGAAGAAGGTTCGAGTATTTCTGGTCTAAATTGGGTTTTTTTTGTCGAAATCCAAAGGCGGTGGCTAGTGCGTATAGCACAATTAGCCCAGCTATGCCAAGGGCAAATCCATCGAATAGTGTGTTTCCGAGATTTCCTATTGTAACCATTATCAAGACAAAAATCCCGATATCCAAGAGGCCGAAGATGAAGAGATGGCGATGAATCGCTGCCAACTGGTTGGGCTCCACACTTTCTCCAATCACCTCGCCTACATCACTCAGTCGGTCGGCGACGCACTCTTGAACAACGGCCGTTTGGATAAATCGTGACCAAGGACACCGGTGTTGCTGTTCACAGCGATGCATTGGCTGGAAAGCGCGTATTGCTGGCCATCACCGGTGGGATTGCAGCAGTCGAATCTATCCGGCTAGCGAGGGAATTACGCAGACATCAGGCTGAGTTGACTGTAGTCATGAGTTCTGAGGCGACTAAGGTAGTCACACCACTGGCTGTTGCATGGGCATCTGATGTGGAAGTGCACCAAGGTTGGTCTCCTGAAATGGCACAATTGGATGGACACGACATAATACTCATCGCTCCAGCTACTCGTAATACGATTTCGAAGCACATCCATGGAATCATGGATTCACCTCTGATGATGGCCCTTTCTGCGGCGCGTGGGAGGGGTGCTAGGATGTGCTTCGTTCCCTCAATGCATCAAGATCTATTCGATGACCCCGTGACTCAGGAACTTCTTGATGCGTTAACGGCAGAGGGAAGTTCAGTATTGGTCAACGAAGTGGAGGAAGGCAAGAGAAAGCAGTCTGACCCTGTTGCAATCGTTGCGGCAGTTTGTCATTTAGCTAATACTTCTGACTCCTCGAAAACTGTGGCAATCACGCTTGGGGCAAACCGAGCACCTATTGACGCGGTTCGTGCAATTCAGAATGCATCATCTGGAAGAACCGGGTGGTTAATTGCAGAATATCTTCATCGAAGGGGGCATAATGTCATCTGTATTGCTGGTAAAACTTCGGCTGACCCATCCTTCAGTTTACCAGACGTCCGTCGTGATGGGACGCCTGACGGAATGCTCAGAGTGTGCCAACAAGTTGCCAATGATGCTCAGCCCAACGTCTGGATTCACGCTGCAGCCGTCCTTGATTATTACACAGAGGCAGAAGAAGGCAAGAAGCCCAGTGGAGTTGATAATTGGTCACTTGACCTGACTCCCGGACCCAAACATATAGCCGAACTCGCATCCCTTGTAGAAGGTGCAACCCGTATCGGATTCAAACTTGAATCCGACGTCACACCCGATACACTAATCGAACTTGCGAGGGACCAGATAGAGTGCTACGGCGTCAATGCAGTGATTGCCAATATCATGGAAGAGATGAATGATCCAGACGAGATTCGTGCTCGAGTCGTCCATGCTGATGGTACGGTCGACGAAGTCTCTGATGACCGTGCACTGTGTGAGGCCATCAACGGTCTCATCAAGGGCTAATGAAGCCGCTCACAGCGTCACATTCAAGCGACGCTCGCAGGCGACGACTCTCATGGCGAAGCATGACAAGGCCAAGCGTGGCATCCCTTCGAAGGATGATTTCAACGCTTGGTACCCAGCGATCGTTGAGATTGCCGACCTTGTCGACAAGAGGTACCCAATCAAGGGCATGGACGTCTGGAAGCCCTATGGCTGGAAGGCAATGACCTTGATTGACACACTCACGCGCGCAGAGATGGATAGAACGGACCACGAGGAGTACAACTTCCCATTGTTGGTCCCCGAGGACCTTTTGGACAAGGAGAATCGGTTAGTTTCTTTGCTCAAGAAAGCGCGGGAAGAGGGCGTTGATCCTTCGGTACTTCGTTTAGATGAGGAAGAAGGGGGTTTCAAGAAAGAGGTGTACTGGGTCAAACATGCTGGCGACAACGAACTCGATGTACCTATGTTTTTGCGACCTACCAGCGAGACTCCGATGTACACAATGTTCCCGCTTTGGGTTCGCTCACACGGCGACCTTCCACTCAAAACGTTCCAAATCGTCAACACCTTCCGTTATGAAACTAAACAAACACGTTCGTTCATTCGTGTTCGAGAGATACATTTCTTTGAAGCTCATACCGCTCATAAGGATCAGGCCGGGGCTGATGCACAGATTGCTCAAGATGCTGAGATTGTTCAGAATCTATTGCATGATTTGTGCTTCCCGGCCATTGTTTCCAAGCGCCCGGTTTGGGACACTTTCCCTGGCGCTTGGTACTCGACTGCAGTCGATGTCGTAATGCCTAATGGGCGTACTTTGCAAGTGGCCACCTACCACCATTACAAAGATCAGTGGGCTAAGGCATTCGATTTGAAGTATGAAGATACTAATGGTCAAACCCAATTTTGCCACCAGACTACCTTCGGGATGTCGGAGCGAATGTTGGGTGCAGTTATTGGCATGCATGGGGATGATGCGGGGCTCATTTTCCCACCAAAGATCGCACCCATTCAAGTTGTCCTAATGCCTGTCGCAGCACATTTGGATCAGACCGTTGTCCCTACTATCGAGGAGATGGCAGCCCAATTGAAGGCGGCCGGATTCCGAGTCAAGGTCGATAGTCGAGATATTCGGCCCGGTGCGAAGCACTATGATTGGGAGATCAAGGGTGTTCCATTGCGAATCGAATTGGGGCCCCGTGATATCAAATCAGGCAAGTTCGTAATGAGTATGCGTACTGGTGGTAAGGAATTCCACGATTCGGGTGAATTGATTAATGCCGTTACTGATGCTTTGACCAGAACTGAAAACGAATTACGTATCCGTTCTGCAGCTCACATGTCTCAATTCGTAATTCCATTCCCTGGAATAACTCAGACTGATGATGTCTGGCAACTCAATAGCGATATCGAGGAAGGTAAAGTCTACGAATTCGCCTTTGATGGAAATGATTCAGATGCAGAGATTCTCGAGCGTGCTTCAGGCCTCACATTCCTAGGTGATTGCATCGAACCATTCGCCGAACCTCGTCCATGCGCTGTCACAGGGCGAATGACAACTCGACGCCAGCATCTGGCTCGGATGTATTGAGTTTCATTTCTTTCTGAGGCTGTAGGCCATCAAGGCTGTGCTTAGAACGGTGAGAACTCCGTCTACTGTATTGATTGACATGGTTTCCGTCCATGAATCAGGAGATTCGTAATCAGCAATTGATGTGAGAGTCAATTTATCCTCACAGGGCGTTTCGGAATCTGGGGAGTCGCAAAGAGGCACTACCGAACCAAAACCCACAACGAGATTCACCATTAACAATGCAAAAAGGAAGAATGAAAGGGAGAAAATAATCCATGAACGTTTACCCTCAACAACTTCAGGAATCGGAGATGGGGGTAAATTCGGTAGAGGCATTTCAACCTCATGTTTTGCATCTCCATTCGGTTGGTAGATTGAATCGCTTGGCCTTTCAGGCGCCTCGACTCCGAGATGTTCGAGGGTATCCCTTCCATAGATTGTTTCAGCCATATCGTAGAGTTCTGGATTTGCTTCCAAAGCATCCGGATCAACAGTCCCATCTAGGAGTCTCTTGACATCATCTAGTGGGGCCACGATGGCCTCGCGTGATGAGCCGTTCTTGAATCAAACGCCGTCATGCGGTCGGAAAGTTCGTTCTCAGACTAAAGATTCACTCGCGGCGATGATCGCTTCGCTGGTAAGTCCTACCATTTCCAACAATTCCTCACTACCCCCACTCTCACCGAAGCGGTCCTGAACCCCTAGCATTTTGATTTTTGTAGGATTGGTCTGTGAGAGATGTTCGGCTACTGCTGAGCCCAATCCTGCAATCACCGAATGATCTTCCACTGTGACTATGCCAGAGCACTCGGTGGCTAAACGATCGAGAAGTTCTGTATCCAGTGGTTTCAATGTGTGCATGTCTACAACTGTTGCATCAATTCCACGAGTTGAGAGATATTCTGCTGCTTTCATCGCTTTGTGAACCATTACGCCGTTAGCGATGATCGCTACATTACTGCCTGATCGTAGAATAGAACCCTTTCCAATTTCGAGGGAATTTACTGTGTCCTCGTCATACATCCTTGGGGTTTTGTTGCGAGCTGTACGGGTGTATGATGGCGAGTCGTGGTTGAGTAATGCTGTTGTTAGGTGGCGAGCCGAGAGGTCGTCACACGGGTGCATGACTGTCATTCCAGGAATTGTTCGGTACAAAGCAAGATCTTCGATTGATTGGGCGCTTGACCCGTCAGTACCGGTGTGAATACCACCATGACTTCCGCATATGTGGACTGTGAGCCCTGGTCTCGCTATTCCATTACGTACTTGCTCGAATGCACGCTCAGAGAAGATTGCAAATGTACTTGCGAACGGTACTTTACCACAGGATGCTAGTCCAGCAGCAACTAGCATCATGTTCTGTTCTGCGATACCTAGCGATATCGTTCTCTCTGGGTATTTTTCTCGGAAGAAACAGGACTTTGTGGATTTGCCAAGATCCGCCTCAAGGACCACTACGCGTGAGTCATGTGCTATTTCGAGGAGGGCGGCACCGTAACCATCCCTGCTCGCGCCACCGGTGGAAGGGGCACTCATGCTAATTCCTCCAGTGCTTGTGACAATTCTTCATCAGTGGGGGCTTTTCCGTGGAAGGAGGGGTTATCTTCCATGAAAGAGACTCCTTTGCCTTTCACAGTATGAGCGACGATTGCATTAGGTCCAGGGGTATTCGCAGCCCAACTAAGAGCATCAACAACATGTTCCATATTATGTCCATCGATTTCTTTTACCGACCATCCGAATGAGTTTATTTTATTCGCTATATCGCCAATCTCCATTTGTACATCAACAAAGTCATCGTTTTGGATACGATTTCGATCGACGATTACGTGTAGGTTCTGAATATCATGGTAACTGGCTGCCATGAAAGCTTCCCAAATTTGCCCTTCCTGAGTTTCACCATCACCAATCATAACCCAAGTGTGGAATTCTTGTTCGTTAAGCCTGGCAGCGAAAGCACAGCCTAAACCGAATGACAGACCCATACCCAAGCTGCCTGCTGAGAAATCAACCCCATTCGTCCACTTCATGTCGACGTGGCCTTGACAGACTGAACCCATCGTACGGAATCCATCTAAATCGGACTGTGAAAGAAAACCCATTTCGTGAAGGATTGAGTAAACCGCAGGTGACGCATGTCCTTTGCTCATAACGAAGCGATCTCGGTCTCCATTGTTTGCATCATCAGGCGAAACTGACATTTGGGTGGAATACAATCCAACTAAGAGGTCTATTGCTGAAAGAGAACCCCCAGGATGCCCTGCTCCGGCTTTGTGAACCATGTCTACGATTGAGCGCCGACACCTCTTGGCGCGTTCATTCAATTCGTTGAGAGGAATCGGCTCCGCTGACACGATACGTGGTTCTGTGATTGGCTCTTGATGATTTCCGAGTTTCTCTTCCACTACATTACTGAGATAGATTCACTATCTGAAATCATCTCGGTGTGAGTAAGAGGGAGCGTCATGCAGTCAATCGTCGGTCCGAATTCCAATTTTTATTGGATAGCGCGATTAGCTAAGATGCCAATCCCTCTATCGATTAGATCAAACAAACTTCTGTCTACTGCATATTCTGATTTGTCTTCGAAGGGTAGAATTTCCGAATCAACTGGTCTATTGTTAATGGACGAGGCACCCCTATCAGGTTTGACCGCTCTAGCTTCGATGGTCAAGAAATCCAAACATTCGGATGAGGTATTCTTCAACGAAAATCTGCATGTCAACACGACAAATATTTGTGTCTTAGCTTGTCGATTCTGTGCCTTTCGTAAGGGTCCTCGTCACAAGGATGCGTACGAGCTCTCCATCGAGGAATATTTGCACCGAATAGAACCATTCGCAGAACATATCGACGAGGTACATTCAGTGGGTGGTTTACACCCAACTTGGACTGTAGAACATTATGCAGATCTGTATAGACAATGTAAACAAAGATTCCCCCACATCCACATTAAATCGTTAACGGCGATCGAAATCAAACACATCGCAGAACGTTCCAATTTGTCAGTCGGTGACGTCATCGAGACTCTGAAAGAATCCGGATTAGATTCGATACCAGGTGGCGGTGCGGAGATTCTTGTCGATTCAGTTCGCGACCGAATATGTCGTGGTAAGGAATCGAGTCAAGAATATCTCGATATTCACCGAGCTGCGCACAAATTGCACATTCCAACCAATTGTACTATGCTTTTTGGAACAGTCGAATCTTCGTCTGATCGGATAAAACATCTTTCTCTTCTAAGAGAATTACAAGACGAAACGGGTGGATTCCAATGCTTCGTCCCATATCCATTCCTACGTGATAAGACAAGGCTTCCCGAGGCTCAATTGGCCAGTTCCAATGAGATATTACGTGTAATCAGCGTCTCTCGATTAATGTTGGATAATATCCCTCACATCAAAGCATATCGAATGAATATCGGTGATTCTGTTGCTCAGATGGCACTCAGTGCAGGTGCTGATGATATCGATGGAACTGTCGGCCATGAGGAAATTATGCATTCGGCTGGAAGCCAAACACGTTTGGATTCCCGCCAAGATGACATCTGCCGTCTGATTGAGGACGCAGGTTATACGCCGGTGAAACGTAACTCCACGTACTCTCAGTTCGAACGCATCGCCTCTTTAGCGACTGAACGAACAGTATTGCCAATTATCGAAGCTTGAGGTGTAGATTTGTCCTGGACGCGTGTCGTTGGTCGTGTAGCATTCACTAATTGCGATCCGTTGTTTCATGGTTTGAGTGATTATTGGACTGTGCTTCCTGCGCCACCTGCGTGGCTGACTGGGCACGTTCTTCGAAGAGACTGCATCACTGCACCTATTCCTACAGCTGACTATGCCCTTCACCATGAGAAACTTATGTTACTACCCGAATTGGGTATAGTTGGAATGGGTGCGGTTGGATCTGTTATTCTCTTCGGAACAAGGGAATTAGGTAAGATGAGGGACATCGCACTACCTTCAGATTCTTCGACGTCTAAGGTTTTGTTGAGATGGTTGTTAACTCATCGCGGATTGGATCCTAAATGCATAGAAACTGGTCCCGATCTTATCTCAATGCTAGATCGCTGTGATGGGGCTTTACTCATCGGTGACAGAGCCCTCGCTGCAGCATCTGAGCACCCAGAATTAGTCTGTCTCGACCTAGGTGGAGAATGGACGCGAGTGACAGGTTTTCCAATGGTTTTCGGCGTATTCGCTTGCCGGCGAGACACTCCAGTAGAGAATCTGAAAATTATCCATTCGGAACTCTTGGAAAATTACTCTAAATTCAACCAAGACGACCAACATAAGGCTGCAGTAATTGCAGCGGCAGCGGAAGCTTCAGGAACCGATTTCGAACGGGTATCACATTATTTTGAAAACGAAGTACGTAATATTCTCGATAATGAATCAAAAAAGGGTTTAGCATTATTCTTGAGTGATGTTTGTGGAATGACTACTGACCCAGAATGGGTTACAATGTGAACCACTCATTCGCTGTAGTCCAATCGTTTACTAGCAACCCATTCAAGAAGGTCGAGGGCAACCTCGCATGATTCCGCGACAACGATTTCATCATCATTGACATACTCTTCCAACACTGACAAAGCTGTCCTATCACCAATCGCCCCAAGTGCTTCTGCTGCCTCGTGACGAACCATCACATCTTCATCAGCATCAGCCAACCTATCGATTAGATGTGGTACAGCATGCGAATCTTGCATTTGACCCATGACATAGGCGATCTCATGTTTCAGAAGTGCTGACTTCGAAGAAAAGGCATCTGCGAGCGCCTCTACCGAATCCTTTCCACCTATATTCCTCAGAGCGAAGAGGGCTCGCATGCGCTGGAACATCTTCTCGTCTTCATTACAAATCGTTTCCCGTAATGATGCGACCCTACTATCATTACTTGGGGGTGCTGGGTCGACTGAATCGAATTCTGACCTCTCAGGTTTCTTCTGAGTCATTTACTCAACTCCGATAAATTCGATTGAATCTGTTTCCAATGCAGCATCTATCATCCCGATTCGTTGCCCTTCTTTCAAGAATAATCGAATTGCGTCTCGACCATCGGGGCCGTAATCAAGTGTTCTTTTATTGACGTACATCTGAACAAATTCTCTATTTGTATCATCATCGATACCACGACCCCATGATTTAGCAAATTCCAGAGCAGCTTCAGGGTTCTCAAGTGAGTGTTCAATGGAACGCTTCACATCTTGTGATAATTGGAGACACAAATCTTCGCCAAGATCTCGCCTCACCACATTTCCACCGAGTGGTAGTGGAAGTCCAGTCTTCTCATTCCACCATACTCCGAGGTCAAGTACGAGATGAACTCCTTCATCTTTCCAAGTTAATTGGCCTTCATGAATTATCAATCCAACATCGTAGATTCCTTCTTTGACAGCCGGGAGAATCTCGTCAAAGGGAACCACCTCCACTTCGACTTCACCCCACGCAAGTCTTAGTGCGAGGTATGCTGAGGTATCGAGTCCAGGGATGGCGATCTTGCGCGTCTTGGCCTCCATCTCATCAATCGGCGAATTAGAAATCAACATTGGACCGTATCCTTCACCCATCGATGCACCGCAATTCATCAAGACGTAATCATCGACAATACGTGGGAAGGAATGTATGCTGACAGCTGAGATTTCGTATTCCTTGGTCAACGCCTTCTCATTCAGTGTTTGAATGTCTAAAAGAACGTGTTCGTAGGTCCTACCGGGTGTTTTGAAAGCACCCGTTGTTAGGGCGTGAAACATGAAGGCATCATCCGGATCCGGAGAATGTCCGACCCGAATATGAATTCCGTCTTGCTCCATATTGGCCGGCAATGGAACCTACTTCAAAATCGCTTTGCTCGTTCAACTTGAACTGAGGTAAGTATCAAGAAGCAATATCGAGCGCACCAAGTCATGCCCGACGCATCGAAACTCTCCACAGCCTCAGGTCAATTAGGTCCTGTATGTGCAGTCACTGGCAAGGCGTTGACTTTCGCTGAAGCAATTATCCTCGATAGCGAATACGTTTGTTTCGAAGCCTATATCGAAAAGACAGGGGCAGAGCCAGCCACGGAAGGAAAGGAAGTTCAGCACCTAAACCTCGATTGAAACTCTCCAGGATCCTATCGGGAATCACTGGAAGACAAAGGGTCGAGTTCATCAGCCTCCCTCTGCGTATAGTGTTCGTGTCGGAAGGTTGGAGCAGGTATGCCCTGCGATTCTCTCGATTTTACGGGTCTCTTTCAAAAGATGACTTGTGGACTCCTTCTCGCTTGAGGAATCGAGAATGGATGTTCATTCATTGGGGGGATAAACCCGTTGATAGACATAGAGGCTTTTCTTCTGACGAATCGCTTCTTGGATACCTACAACAAAGAGGACCTCATTCATGTTTCCACAGTACTGCTTACTATCGACACCCAATGGAACGAAAAATGATTGACAAGGATTGGAGGGGGGCGGATTTAATTTTCGACCTTGATGGTGATCATCTTCCAGGAGTTTCCGATGCAGATTTCCCGGGTATGTTAGAATTGATTCACGAACAGGCATGGAGCCTTTGGAATGACTTTTTAGAACCCGAATTCAATATGAAGAGAGAGTTTGCACAATTCACATTCTCGGGTCACAGAGGATTTCACATTCATGTCAGAGATCCCGCTTTGATGGGTATGGATTCTAATGCTAGAAGAGAGATTGTCAATTATATTCGAGGAGAAGGTTTGGAAGTCAATGCGGTTTTATCCGGAAATAAAAGTGGTTGGAGGGACCGCATTGAAGTTGGAATGCAAAGTGTACTAGATAAATTGCGTATTATTGCTGAGAAAGAGTCTGGTAGCACAGCGATAATGGGTGAATTCCACGGAATTTTAAATGGTAATTCCACGAGGAAAAGAGGAGGGAAAACTGGCGTCAGTAAGGCGCGAATTAAATCGCTCGCTGAATCTAGCACATCAACGGAGCGAATTGAGAGATTGAGAAGTGATTATTCGCTCTTGGTATTTGGAAAAGAAACTCCTGCGTTTTGGGATCTTGTGAAGGGTGATCGATCCGTGGTTTTGGGGACGGCTGGGGAGACTGATGAGAACGTTACAGTTGATGTTAAGCGAGTCATCCGTCATTTAGGTAGCTTACATGGTAAGTGTGGGCTTCGAGTAACGGAAATTCCATTCGAACGACTTGACCCTGACGGGTCCAATCCATTCCGCCCTCTCGATGAGGCTATTGCGCTCAAAGGAGGCGCCGATGCTCGTGTAGAACTCTTACGAGATGACATAACAGCAAGATTAGGCGAACTCGAAGTTTCGGGAGGGACTGGGGATATTTACAGCGTTAATGATGCCATGTGCACTTTTCTTTGTTTGAAGGGTTGGGCGCGACAATTACCTGAATGAGTAGGCTGCTGTTATATCCAATCCACAGAATGTTGAATAATGGCGGTTAGTGGACCGGAGAGGTAAGGAGGTTGGCGAATGTCGGATGAAGAAGATGATACCTTTGATGATTTCCCACTTCCACCGCTACCTCCAGGCTTGTCAATACCCCCTCCACTACACCCCTCTTCATCACTAAATATGGATATTCCAGAGATGCCACCCTTGCCAGCCCCTCCGATTCCCCCTGGTATTTCTTTACCCGAACCTGAAGCATTGCATTCATCGGCTTCAATCGAGCCGGAAGACGATGATTTTCAATCAGCCTGGGAACGGAGAAAGAGTGAAAATCCGGCTCTAGCTACTGAAAAACGAGATCAGATGTATGGTCACATTGATCGAATCGCGACTGGCGAGGTTGGTACTCTTCTCGATCGGTTCTCGGATCGATTTGGTTCCGAACTCGATCGCGAGATTATCGTTCTTAGGAAGAAGCAACAACAGGACATGCGCGACATCAAGCCGACTGTAGAACTAATTTCTCCACCGGATGAGGAATTTGAAGAAGAAAGTGATGAAGAATCATTGGATGAAGATTCATCCGGTGAAGATAACTTTGCTGAATTCTTCGGTGTGGTGAATGACCTCCTAGGTGGTATGCCTGATGAATTCGTAGAATCTTTCGTAGCCTCAGACGATTTCTCACTTTTCGAGTCGGTTGGTTCGGATCCTGAGGGTAC
>TARA_B110000438_G_scaffold68146_2_pt1 | contig 11392 bp, 10 predicted proteins | sample TARA_B110000438 | Tara Oceans TARA_B110000438 (sample SAMEA4398413) | marine metagenome | biome: Polar Biome; feature: [MES] marine water layer (ENVO:01000295) within the mesopelagic zone...; material: water (ENVO:00002006), including particulate matter (ENVO:01000060) such as......
ATTATTCCTTGATTATATGTATAATAGCTCCCAATATTTACCTGACATTCTTTATTTAAACCATTTTCAATTAGATATTTTTCATTTAACATTCCAGAATTCATAAACCACTTCCAAGTATCTTCTGCCCATTGCAAATAACTTTTTCCTAAAACCACTCCTCCTCCTCTTTGGTGTAATCTCATAGCTGCTAACATAAATAGTTCATTTTGAACTGCAGACTTTCCTATTTTTGGTTTTTTCCAATATACTCCTCCTCCACAGATTTCATCCCAGCCTGTGGCCATATCTGCAAAAGTAACACGAGCCATCTTTAGGTACTTTTCATTTTTAGTAAGCTCATATGCTTCAATCCATGCCAAAATCCACCAACCCTCATCATCATAATAATCATTTATATAATTTCTACATATCCAATTATCATTAGGATCAGGCATCTGAACTTCAAATTCTTTACAAATTTCAAAGGAATTATCGATTACCTCTAAGTATTTCTTTGAACCTGTTATTCTAGAATAATCAATTACTGCAGTTAGTGCATTAGCTGCATTCCACCAACTAGTAGTTTCATAGAGTCCCGTATCAATATTATACCACTTTTGTAAAGTATTAATTGTAGTTTCTGCAAATTGATTGTATGGTTGTTTTTTATTACAAGAATTTAGTAGTAAAATAAATATAATAAATAATGTTTTTTTGTTCATGTTTTAATTTGAAGATCTAACTATCAATATTTAAAATCATATCAGCTGCTTTTTCAGCAATCATATATACCGGAGCATTGGTATTTCCAGAAACAATTTTAGGCATAATAGATGCATCCACAACACGAAGGTTCTCAACACCATGTACTTTTAATTTAGAATCAACAACAGCCATTGAGTCGTTACCCATCTTACAAGTCCCAACAGGATGATAAACAGTCTCTAAAGTTTTCTTTATATGGTCAACAATCAGATCATCTGAGGATCGATTATGAGGAAGACCATCAGCTTTTGTGTGTTTTTTAAGTGCATTATCTTCCATAATCTTAAAGGCTAATTTAGCTCCCTTAACAAGATTATCAAGATCTTCTTTTTCTTTTAAAAAGTTTGGTTGAATTTTTGGAGCTGCTTTAGGATCAGCTGAAAATAGACTAACATTTCCTCTACTTTTTGGATGCAGCAATGTAGGTAAAATAGTAAATCCATCTGTTCTTGGATATCCATAAAGATCATAGGCATCGTAACCATATTTATTACCTAACCATATGGGAGAAAAGTGAAATTGAAAATTAACTTTACCACCTTTAAGGTTTAGATCGAAAAAAGCCATTCCTTCAAGTGGACCAGTACAAAATACCCCTTTTTTATTAACAAAATAATTCCAGGCAGCTTTTAGTTGTTTTAATAAAGGTATGTAATGATTAATACCTTCTTGGGTATTACTTTGTGCACATACAGGGAAAAATAAATGATCTTGTAAATTTTTTCCGACTCCTTTTAGTTCATGAATAGTTCTGATTCTATGTTTATTTAGTTCTAAGGCATCTCCAATTCCAGAAATCATTAATAATTGTGGGGATTGAAAAGCTCCAGCAGAAAGAATAATTTCTTTTTTAGTATGTACCTGAATTAATTTATTTCCTTTTATATATTGAACAGCAATAGCTTTTTTTCCCTCAAAAATAATTTTCTCGACTTGAGCAAATGAAATTGCAGTAAGATTTTTTCTATTTAAAATAGGCTTTAAAAAGGCGGTTGCTCCACTATCACGCTTACCATTTTTTATAGTACTTTGAATAACATTAGAACCCTGCTGATTTGACCCATTATAATCAGAATTTTTAGGTATGCCATTTGCAGCACAAGCCGAAATAAAACCCTCAACATAGGGCGACTGAAACTTAGTAGGAAGGGTTACATTTAACTCTCCATTAGATCCGTGATAACCTTGGTCCATATCATCGATTTGAGCATGATTTTCAGATCGCTTAAAAAATGGAAGAAGTTCTTTGAAGCTCCAACCAGAATTTCCTAATTCTGCCCAGCTATCATAATCTGCAGCATTTCCTCTAACATATGCCATAGCATTGGTAGAACTACTTCCTCCCAAAACTTTACCTCTAGGTAAATAAATTTTTCGGTTCAAAACATTTGTTTGTTTTTCAGACCAAAAACCCCAATCTTGTTTGCTTTTGTGAATCTTTAAGTATGCCCCTGGAATATGAATATTCATATTAGAATCAGGACCTCCTGCTTCCAACAATAAAACAGAATTATTTGGATTTTTAGATAAACGGTTTGCTAATACGCACCCTGCAGATCCTGCACCAATTATTATATAATCATAAGATTGAGCCAATGAATTTTAATTTAAAAAATAATAATACTAAAACTAATGAAAAATAATGTGTAATAAAATTAAGGAAATTACCATTCCTGTTCCAAACATTTTAACATTACTAGAACTGGAAATAATAAGACTTTTAAAATTTATAAATTTAGTTTTTGACATAAATAGTATAAGACTAAAACTAATTAATATTACCCACATTGCTCTTACAAAATAATTCATTTCAGGAAAAATATACTTGATTATAAATTGTAATAAAACTGTTGCAAAAAAAGCTACCAAGGTTATTTTCTGTTTGGGAGCTACTAAAAATATTGCAGAACAAATTATAACTACTATTCCGCAGTTAATATAATATCTAAGTTCATTTAATGTATGGGTAAAAGCAGCATCTGGATTTGAAAACTTAAGATATAACAAAACAATACCTATTGTTGCCCCAGAAGCAAAACCAAATAATATCGCTCGTTTTCCTGAATAAACTATTTGAGTTTCAGTAGCCTTTTTATTAAAATATTCTTTATAAATATCGACAGACCATAAAGTTGCTAAAGAATTGAATGTTGAATCAACAGTACTCATCAAGGAGGCAAATAGAGCGCATAGAACTAATCCTTTAGCGCCTACTGGTAAATATGTGTTAACCAAGTAGGGAAATGCCATATCTGGATCAGATAAACCATTCTTGCCTAATATACCAACTAAAGCAATTCCAGGAACAACTATAATTATAGCCATTAGATATTTTATTATTCCTCCTGCCATTAATCCAATTTGTGCATGTTTTAGATTTTTTGCAGCTAAAGAACGTTGAATTACAGATTGATTAGCGCACCAATAGTTTATATTTAAAAGAAAAAGTCCAAAAATATGAGTCCACGGTAATTTATCGTGATCCGCAGGTAAATGTAAGTGCATTAGCTCAGGAGTTTTAATGTATAATTGAGACCAACCACCTAAATGATGTATAGCAGTAAACATGACCACAATTCCTCCAGAAATTAAAATGAGAAATTGAATTATATCTGTTCTAACAACAGCTGTTAAACCACCTAAATAAGTGTATATAGTTGAAAATAATCCCAAGCTTATAATAAGTACAGTAATTCTAGTAAATCTATCTTTACTAATAAATAATAAAAGGTCTCCAAAAACAATATCAGCTGCATAAGCCCCCCAGAACAAAGCTGCACCTATAGTAATAGTAGAAAATAAAAGAATGTTAGACAAGGAATAAACTAAAGCTATTTTTTTACCTAATTTAATTTTAATAAACTGGGTGATTGTAACTATTTCAGCTTTTAAATAATATGGAACAAATATGAATGCTGCTAATAAAATCCCTTGAACAGCATTAATTTCCAAACTAGCTTGAGCAATTCCATAAAGATATGCAGAGCCCATCATTCCTAAAAACTGATAGCCTTGAATATTAGTAGCAATAGTAGAAAAAGCGATGGAAGGCCATCTCAAACTTCTGGAGCTTAAAAAGTATTCATCAACAGTTAATTTCTTTTTTGATCTACCTGTTAAGGCGGCAATCATAACTATAGAGAAATATATTACTATTATTATTATATCTAACATTATACGGTCTTTCTTATAATACATTTATCTATTGAGGAAATACAACTTTAATAATGCATTGTAATAGTAAATGATTCGAATTAAGAAAATTAACTTAATTCTTTGTGCAATCAAAATAAATCTACTTTTGAGAACAAATTTTATTCATTAAATTGGTCAAATAATTTAGTTATAAATGAATAAATATATTTTAATATTAATGATGATGTTTTCCATGTCATTATTTGCACAAGAAATAGAAATAATTAATCCCGTTAAGGAAATTGGACTTAAAAATTGGAGAATAGTAAATGATAATGTTATGGGAGGTATATCAAGCTCTGATTTATTCATAGATAATGAAAAAAACTTAATTTTTAAAGGAGAAGTTTCCTTAGATAATAATGGTGGTTTTGCATCATGTAGACATAATCTTGAAAACATTAATTTAAGTGGGGTTAAATCTTTTAAAATGAGAATCAAAGGGGATGGAAAATCTTATAAGTTCAGAGTGAGTCAAAGAAATGGTTCAACCAATTATTCAACAAACTTTGAAACTAAAGAAGGAACTTGGTTAGATATAGAAATTCCAATTACAGATTTAATACCAACATTTATGGGCTATTACTCTAGATCATCCCCAAAACTTAAAATGGAAAAAATGAGATCAATTGGTTTTCAAATTTCAGATAAACAAGAAGGTGATTTTAATTTAGAAATAATGTATGTTAAAGCTATCAGGTAATTAATTTATAAAATTTAATATGAAAAATTTAAAATATGTATTAGAGGCTGTATTAGTTTTTTTTGGAATTTTATTGTCTTTTTATATTGATGGACAAAGAATTAATAAAGAAAATTCTAATTACAAAAATGAATTAGTCAAAGATTTACAAATTATAATTGATAGTGAAACTGAACAAATAAATAATATTAGAGAACTTCAGTATCGATGTTTAAAAGCCTCTGAAGATTTGATTTATGATATTATGAATGACGATTCAAATCTTTCGGATAGAAAAATTTCAGAAAACATTCTCTTAGTGTTACAAAGAGGGACAGTATCGTTTTTTCCTCAACGTGGAATTTATGACGAATTAATAAGTACTGGATCTACAAAACTAATTCAATCAAAAAATTTTAGATATGCCTTGTCTAACACATACAATAATTTAAATTTTAGAAACTCTGCTGTAAGTAGAATAATTGATGACTACTTTTTTAGGGAAATTTCTTTAATAAATAAAAAAATTATTATTATTTCAAAAGAAGAAAAAAGCGACAGTGGTTATGTTTACTCTAATTTAGTCCCTACATATTATAAAATTGACAAAAATTATTATAAGTCAGATGATTTTCTAAGTGCTATTAATCAATTTAAAAGTTTAATTGAAAGATATATTGATATGTTAGATAAATTAGATAGTTCCTATGAGCTATTGAAAATTTATTCTAATGAAGAATTAATGAATTAAAAAGAATTCAAGATTTAATTTATTTTTTTAATTTTTTCACTAATCTCATTAACTCTTTTAAGTAAAATTGGTAACGAAGGATAAACCATATTATGTCCATATCCCTCAATTTCATATAATTCAGATTTTTCATTTCCAACAACAAGCATCATTCTTTGCATATAAGCATTTTCTTCATAGCGACCAAGCAACTCTAATTCTCTATCTCCTGTAATCATAATGTAAGGAGGAGTGTCAGGGCCAATATGGAATAATGGGGACATATTGTCAACAAAAGGTTTTGTTATTGGAATACCCATCTCCTCTCTTACTGTCATGTGAGTAATAGTATGACCACTTAATGGAATTAAACCTGCCAAAGTGTTTGGATCAATATCATACTTATTTAAATATGATTTATCTAAACCTAACATACTTGAAATATATCCTCCTGCAGAATGACCAGATAAAAAAATCAGTGATTTTGAACCACCATACTTTTCTATATTATCGTATACCCATTTTACAGCTTTAGCAGTATCGTCCAATACTGTAGAGGTGGAAACATCTGGATAGAATCTGTAATTCACTGCAACAACGCCTAAACCTTTATTTTTAAGATATTCTGGAATATATTTATTTCCTTGTTTTAAAGCTCCACCATGAAAATACACTATTGTTGAATAATTTTTAGTGTTTTTTGGGACGTAAATATCTAAAACACACCTAGAGTTAATATAACTATTACCTACACGGTAATTTATATTTTGTTCTAATAAATAAGTAATATCTAATTGAGTTTTAGAATCGTTTTGTGCAAAAGAAAAAAAAGAAATAAATAAAAAGATTGATAGTGTTTTTTTCATAATTATATTTAATAGACAATGAATTTAAAAAAAGAAATGAAAAATGACAATCATAATTTAAACTTATAATTGTATTAGATATAAAAATAACTAAATATGATTTATTTTAAATTATGGTACGTTATTTGCAAAGCAATAGATATAAACCAATTATGAATAAATTATACAAATTATTATCGGCCCTAATTATACTTTTCTCCATTCAATCTTGTTCAAACAATGATGATGACTATGTTGAACAGTCCAAAACAATTCTAGAACATCTTGCGACAAGCTCAAATTATTCTTATTTAACTTACGCTTTGCAAAAAACAAATTTAGCTAGAAATTTTGATGGTTCAAATGCTAGTGATATATATACACTATATGCACCAAACAATATGGCTTTTACTCGTTTTTTAATGGCATCGGGCTTTAATAATATTGATGATGTTCCTGAAAATGTCTTAAAAAAGGTGTTGTTAAACCACGTAATGACGGGTTTAGTTCAGTACAGAGATTTTGAAACAGGTTATTACAAAACTGCTGCACAATATGTAAACGGAAATTCTATGAGGAATTTATCTATGCATATTGAACAGGTAAATATGAGAGTTACTTTGAATGGCGAGTCAAGAATTACCCAAGGAAATGTTTATGCTACAAACGGCGTTATTCATGCTGTTGACAGGGTAGTTCCTATTCCATCAATAGTAACTTTTGCAAAGGCTGATAAAGGACTTACTAATTTACTTATTGCCTTAACAAGACAAGATTTGACAACTGATTTTGCTTCAATATTAAGCACAAGTATTGGAACTGCTCCTGCTCCATTTACTGTTTTTGCTCCTACTGATCAAGCATTTATAGATCTATTAGTTGAGCTTGGTGCCCAATCTTTAAATGATATTGATGAGCCTACTTTAAAGGCAACATTAACATACCATGTAATAGGTGAGGCAAATGCATATTCAACTGATTTATCTGATAATTTAGAGCTTATGACATTAGGCGGTCCAATAACTGCAAATATTACAGGTGGGGCGACATTAACTGATGGTAATAATAGAGTGAGCAAAATAGTAGCAGTCGATATTCAAGCTAACAATGGTGTAATACATGTTATTGATAAAGTTATACTTCCTAATTTATAAAGTATATTAATACATAATCCAAAAACTTTTTCATTTCTTTACATTTTAAAAAAATATTTTAAAAATGGATAGAAAAGAGTTAATTGATAAATTTCTTTTAGATTTCAAACCCAAAGAAAATCAAAGTTGGAAAAGTTGTTACTTTTTTGCCTATTTCTTGAAGAAAAAACACAATATTGATGCTGAATTAATTGAAGGTATTTCTCGTATTAATAAAATCGATTATTGGATTGTTAGATTTAATGAAATTGACGAGGATATTCATGCTAAAGCAGTAGGAATAGAACCTGATTTTATAGACAAACCTGAAGTTATTTGGAGTCTAGAAGAGTTTGAAAAAGATAATTTTTAAAATTTATAAAATAAATTTTGATACCTTAAAGAAATTAATATTAAAACATATACATGAAAAAACTAATACTATTAACCGCTATGATATTAATGGCAGCTTGTCAAACCAATACCGAGCCAGTAATGTCAGATGATGAAATTAAAAGTGCTCTTAAAGAAAATGCTGTAAAACTTCAAAATGCTATTTTAGATCAAGATTTAGAAGAATTCAATAAGCACGTTGATCAGAACATGCCTTTTACAACTGGAGACTCAAATCTTAGTAAATTTTATGTGATGAATTCTGATAGATTTGACATGGAACAAAAAGCTAAGTGGGGTGAATTTGATTTATATGATATTAATGTATCTCTATCTTCAGATTCTAAAACAGCAGTTTTAACTTTTTATGCCAAAGGAGATTATACTGTAGATGATAGTGAATCAATAGACTACAGCACCAGAGCTTCGTCTGTTTGGGTTTCAACGAGTAATGGTTGGAAAATAATGCATTCAAACTGGGCTCCTCTTGAAGGAGGTACTGGAATTCCTAAATAATATTTTTAAAATTTTGTTTTAAACACTCTTATGAAAACTTATTTGTAAGGGTGTTTTTTTTATTAATTATAAATGTCCAAAAGAATTAAAAAATTATTATATAATCATTGTGAATCTTCCATTAAATCCAGATTATTAAATTATAAAAAAAGAAGCAAAGACCTTTATCTATCTCTTAACTCTGAAACAAAAAGTAGCGCAGGAGATAAACACGAAACAGGAAGGGCAATGATTCAATTAGAAATTGAAAAAACAGGAAAGCAAATTCATGATATAGAAACAGAATTCTTATTGTTTTCAAAAATAAAAACTGATTTGTTTTTAAATAATGTAGTAAATGGATCTCTTGTTATAACTCATGAAAATCAATATTATTTAAGTATTTCTGCAGAAGAGTTCAATTATAACTCAAAAACTTATTATTGCATCTCCAAAAAAAGTCCAATTGGATTGGTGTTAATTGGAAAAAAAATTGGTGATAAAATATTATTTAATCAGAAAGAAATTGAAATTTTAAAAATATATTAATTTTTAATTTCTCGCTTATTAAAAGTTAAAGCTCCTATTTGATTATTAATTCCTCTTATCCAAGGTCCGTTATATATATCTTTTGTATTGAGATATTCTTTATTGGGCAACCAAGTTAATGCAGAATATTTTTGATCGTTATTTAATTTAAGAATAATTTGATTTTTTTTAGAAACTATACTTTTTACAACTCCATTTAACTGAGATAAACTCGCATCATTATTAAAAAAAAACTGATTCTTCATCAGATGTTTAACACCATTCACTTTAAAAAACTTTTCAAATTCAACTGGTTGATCAAAATCAAGTGTTATTTCTCTATCGTCGCTGTAATAGGCATTTATTAATTGGGGAGGTGTAATGATCCTGTTTTGCTTTTCTTTAAATAGATCTCTTGAGACAAGTGGCAATATTAATCTTGCGAATTCTTTATATCCCTCGTATGAAAAATGACAACCATCATGACCTATCACTCCTGTTGTAGACATTATTTCAATGTGATCATATCTTTTTGAAATCTGATTTTGAGTTTCACGAATTTCAGATTGAAAATCACCACCACAACCTTGATGAATTTGAAACAAATAAATTTTCTCTAAGCTCTTATAAACACGTTTCCAATCTTTATTTAATATGTCAAAATTATTTGAATAGGTTAGTGAACGTTCCTTGTATGAATCTGATTCACCCTGATGATAAAAAATAGCTCTAATATTATCTTTTAATCCAGCTTGATCAACTCTGTATGCTAATCTACCAAAACTAGTTTCTAAAGATATTTTTTCTGGATATAACATATTTTCTTCAATTGTTGAAGAGCCACTTCCACCATTAATTATAGAAACAGGAATATTATATTTTTCAATTAAAAGTTTTGCTAATTCCATTCCCCATATTCCCACTCCATAAGAAGTTTTTACAAACCATCCACCATCGTAACCTTTATCCCAACCTTCTCCTTTGCAATTTTTACAATTTCCAGTAGCTAAGCCCCATCTTATTTTTTTATCCTGCTCAGTGTATTTTTCGTATCCAGTTTTAACACCAAAACTTCTGGCAAATGGACTACTATAAATAGATTTTTTGCTACTGGCATGGGAATTGGATTGTCCTGTTATAATATAAGCATCTCCACAAACCACATTATCGGAAACAAAAGATAGTTTATTTTCATTTTCTATTTGGTGATATAATTCAAATCTATACAAGAACATACCTGCATTAATTATTGTAGAAAAATTAAATTTTTTATTTTTTTTATTCGAAAACTTTTCATCAAACAATAAACCATCCTTATAAACTCTTAAAAGCACTTTATTAGATTTGGAATCAGATAATATATTTCCTGAAAACAATACAGTTGCTATGTTATTTTTATCTCTAGCAAAAAGTTGATAATCTTCGGGAAATGTTTCAATAATTAGTTCTTGAGTGTATGAGTAACTACTCAAATAAAAAAAAGAAATAATTAATAAAATTTTATTTTTCATAATGATTATTTCTTATTAAAATCAAACAAATTATTTGAAAACCTTTGAGGGCCTCCTCTTTTGATTTCCTCATTTGCAATATCTTCAAATTGATCAAAGTTTTTTCTAAAAGCATTGGATAACTTAAAGGCCATTTTATAGTAAGCTTTATCGTCTTTCCAGGTAGCTCTAGGGCTTAATAAATTTTTTGGTATTCCTGAACATTCTCTAGGTTGAGCTAAACCAAATACAGAATGTATATGATAATTTTTATAAGAATATGCTCCCAACTCACCATTTAAGGCAGCATTAATCATTCTTCTAGTATACTTAAGTTTTATTCGAGAACCAACACCATAAGGACCTCCAGACCATCCAGTATTAACTAACCAAACATTAACACCTGCTTCTTTCATTTTTTTACTTAACATCTCAGCATAAACAGTTGGGTGTAATGGCATAAATGGAGCTCCAAAACAAGCAGAAAATGAAGGGATAGGTTCTACTACACCGGCTTCAGTGCCAGCAACTTTAGCTGTGTACCCAGAAATAAAATGATATGCAGCTTGATTAGGTAACAAACGAGAAATTGGAGGTAGTACACCGAATGCATCAGCTGTTAAGAAAAAAATGTTTTTAGGTTTTTTTCCGATTGAGGGTTTTTGAATATTATTGATAAAATCTATTGGATAACTTACTCTTGTATTTTGAGTAATTGAGGAATCTGTATAATCTACTTTTGATTTATCTTTCTTAAATATTACATTCTCAAGTAAAGCACCCTTTTTAATAGCATTATATATATCAGGTTCTTTTTCTTCTTTTATATCTATCACCTTTGCATAACACCCTCCTTCAAAATTAAAAATAACATTATCCTTAGACCATCCGTGTTCATCATCACCAATTAATTTTCTAGTAGGATCAGCTGAAAGAGTTGTTTTTCCTGTCCCAGATAATCCAAAAAATATCGCGGTTTCATTATTATCTCCCACATTTGCCGAACAGTGCATTGGAAGTGTTTCTTTTGAATCTGGTAAAATAAAATTTAAAACAGAAAAAACTCCTTTCTTTACTTCTCCTGTATAACCTGTTCCACCAATAAGTATGATTTTATCTTTGAAATTAATAATTGAAAAATTATGTTTTCTTGT
>TARA_B110000438_G_scaffold248096_1_pt1 | contig 11389 bp, 11 predicted proteins | sample TARA_B110000438 | Tara Oceans TARA_B110000438 (sample SAMEA4398413) | marine metagenome | biome: Polar Biome; feature: [MES] marine water layer (ENVO:01000295) within the mesopelagic zone...; material: water (ENVO:00002006), including particulate matter (ENVO:01000060) such...
ATGGGTGGTGTTTTGAGAGAATGAGTATATAAAGCCCAATAATAAAACGCCGACAATACTAATCGCAGCATTAAGAGTTAAATTATTAGATGTGTTATTTTTTAGTTTTCGGCGCGCTCTCTTTTTAGTCACTTATTTTATTGGCCTCGGATAGAAATATGAGTTGTTTTGGTATCTTTGATAATCTGGAATTTTTTGAAACCGGAGTTGTAAAAACGAATTTTTTGTAGGTTGATAAGTGATACCTGCATCATAAGTAAAATCAAATTGATTCATTGATAAACTTTGTCCATGGAAGGGGCTTTGGGTTTTGTAAAGAGAAATATTAGCATCTAATGTCAAGTTATCCATGGCCACATAACTAATTTGATTATTTAATGCTGCAATTGAAAAAGATTGGCCACCCATTGAGACCATAGACATTGTAAAACCATGATTAATATTAATTCGATTAAGATCGAAAAGGGAGAGTGATGGCTGATTCTCTAATTCGCCATTTAAATTTGTTGGTAAAGATTGGATAGGGATATCATTTCTAAATTGAGAAAATGCGCCCTCGAATATTAAAAATAACAATAGAAACTGTTTTAATAATGGTTTCATAGATAAATGAATTTAATACAGGAAGAATGGTTCCAAAATAGCTGACTCTAAAATATTTAATAAAATATTTAATTTGAGGATGTGTCGATTACGGCACCCCCAAGGCACACGTCTTCTTCATAAAACACAATAGATTGCCCTGGTGCAATTGCAAATCTAGGATCTTTAAATTCAACAGATATATTATCTTGATTCAGGTTAGTGATCTCGCAAGGTGAATCAATCGCTCGGTAGCGTATTTTTGCATTTAACATCATATTTTTTGGTTCCTGACCAGAGATCCAATGAATATCAGAAGCTGTAAGACATTTTTGATATAGTTTTTTATTATCAGCACCTTGCCCTACAATTAATTCATTACTAGCCAAATTCTTTTCAAGAACATACCAGGCACCTTGCATATCACTTTGTCCTCCACCAATCCCTAAACCTTTTCTTTGCCCAATTGTATAATACATTAGACCTTCATGCTGCCCTATTTTTTTACCCTCAGATGTAATTATTGATCCAGGTTGGGCGGGTAAGTACTTTTGTAGAAAATTTTTAAAATCTCTTTGCCCAATAAAGCAAATACCAACGCTATCTTTTTTATCAAAGTTTTTAAATCCTAATTTTTTTGCTCGATTTCTAACTTCATCTTTATTAATGTCTCCAATTGGGAAGAGTGTGTTAAAAATTTGTTTTTGGTTTAGTCTGTAAAGGAAATAGCTTTGGTCTTTTCTAGGGTCTAGCCCTTTTAGTAGCTGCATAGCTCCTTTAGTACCAGCTGTGCGTACGTAATGGCCTGTAGCAATTTTGTTTGCACCCGTTTCTAATGCATAATCTAAAAACTCCTTAAATTTAATTTCAGAATTGCATAAAATATCAGGGTTAGGAGTACGGCCACATTGGTATTCTGATAGAAATATTTTGAAAACTCTATCCCAATATTCTTTACTGAAATTTACAGTGCGAAGTGGAATGTCTAGAGAGTCGCATACTTGTAAAGCATCCTTATAATCTTGCTCTGAAGTGCAATACTCAGAATCTTCTTCCCAGTTTTTCATAAAGAGTCCTTCAACTTGATAGCCTTGCTCTATAAGAATTGAGGCTGTAACTGCACTGTCTACGCCTCCACTCATCCCAACAGTAACATTTTCCATTAGTTGTTTAATATCTTATTTAGTTCTTTTAAAAGATAGTCGACCTCTGTTATCGAATTAGACATCCCAAAACTGAACCTTAGAGTGGAAGTATTTATTTCATCTTTGATTTTCATTGCTCTTAAAACAGGTGATGGTTTTATATCTCCCGATCCGCATGCGCTGCCATTTGAAACGGAAATATGAACTCTATCTAATTTTGTCATTAATATATCAGATCTAAAGCCAGGGAAGGAGATATTTATTAAGCCAGGGAGTTTATTTTCTTTGTCTCCATTAAAAATAGCTGCTGGGAAAATCTTTTTAAGTTCATGTTTAAAATGAGTTTCTAATTGAAGGAGCTTTTTTATATGATCATCTAAATTGTTTGTTGCTATCTCAGCTGCGAGGCCTAGTCCAGCTATGGATGCTACATCTTCGGTTCCAGCTCTTAAGCCACTTTCTTGTCCTCCACCAATGATCAATGGGGAGAGGGTCTCTCTATTTTTTACATATAAAACCCCAATCCCTTTTGGACCATAAAATTTATGAGCTGAGAGACTTAAAAAATCAACACCAAGTTCAGCAATGTTTATTATCATTTTCCCAAGACAATGTACAGCATCAGAGTGGACTAAAATATCATCCTCTTTTACTAGGTCAACAATCTGGCGGATAGGTTGAATTGTTCCAATTTCATTGTTTCCTAACATTACAGTAATAAGACCAGTATTTTTTTTTAGATAATTTTTTAATTCAGAAATTGAGATTCTACCAACCTCATTTACAGTAGTAAGATCATATTCGATGCCATGTTCTTTTAGTTTATCTAAGACTTTTATTATTGCAGGATGTTCAATTGAATTAGAAATAACATGGGATCTCTTCTTTCCGAGTAAAGACCATATAACTTGATTATTAGATTCGGTACCACCACTTGTAAAAAAAATTTCTTTCGATTCACAATTAATCGCATCTGCGATTTGGCTGCGTGCATTCTCAATTATTGCTTTGGCTTTTCTACCTTGACTATAAATGCTTGATGGATTACCATAAACCTCTTTTTGAATCGAATGCATAAAGGATAAAACATCAGGATGTATAGGAGTGGTTGCGCTGTGATCGAAATAATACATTCAGGGTATACTCAATTAATACAATTACAACTGAAAAGAAATATCTAATGACCTAAAGGTCATTACGAATTGAAGCAAATTTAATTGTATTTTTTAAATTAGTATAAAAAGGAGGCTTTCTTTTTTCCAGCTGTTCTGTTGTTTTTACTTTGTCATATTCATATCTATCGACGTCCCAGGTCACTTCATTTTTATTCACTGTTAAGAAGGCGACGGCACCCCTTTGATCCCGATCAAAGGGTAACCCTGTTGCACCTTGACAAAGAATAGTGAGGTTTTCAACAACTTGATGTCTTGGAACATGAACATGCCCATGAATAAAAAATAACTTTTCTATTTCAGGATTAATTTCAACTACGTGATCTCTCCAGTTCAATGCTTCTGGTACTGAAGGTGGTTTGTCATCACGCTTGTACCATGCGTGAGTAAACTCTAATAATGTATTGCCTATAATTTCACGATGTGCAATTTTCATTTTACTACAGAAGTCTCGACCTTCCTTCCCCAATAGATCAGCAGTCCATTTTTCATTTTGTACAATAGCTTGACAAACAGGGTCATAAGGATCCATCCCTTCTAGGGATGGTAGCTCATCTTCCCATAGTTTTTCTAGTAAATAGCGATCATGGTTTCCACGTATAAAAATACAATCTTTAATAGATTTAAGCATTTCTAAGGTCTTTTCTGGTTCGGGGCCCAATGCAAAACAATCACCTAGGCATATTATCTGATCGATATTATCTCTTGACCTAATTATATCAAGTGCTTTGGTTAAAGATACCAAATTGGAGTGAATATCTGTTATTATTGCAAAGGTTTTCGAGTCCATAGCAACCAAATATACTTTTTTTCGTTTTGCTGGGGCAAGTTTTTAAAGTTTATTGTGATAATTTTCACATTGGGCTAATCTAATAGCTTTAGTAAACTTTGTAACGTTATGAAACCACCGTCAATTCTTTTGCTCGGCTCTATTGCTCTGGACACTATTGAGACTCTTTACGGAAAACGTGAAAACCTCTTAGGAGGGTCTGCAACTTATGCTGCTATTTCTGCTTCTCAAGCTGTTAACCCAGATCTTGTGGGAATTGTAGGTAGTGATTTCCCTATAGAAGGGCACAAAATATTAGAAAAGGCTTGTCACTCACTTTCAGATTTAGTAATCAAAGACGGCTCTACTTTTCGTTGGGGTGGTAAATACCATGAGAATGGGGATGATCGTGAAACATTATTTACTGACCTTGGGGTATTTACAGGCTTTGAGCCAACTCTATCTTCTGAAAATAGAAATCCAGATATTGTTTTTTTAGCAAATATTCACCCTCAGATTCAACTTTCTACTTTAGATCAATGTGAAAATAAACCGACTGTTGTTACTGATACGATGAATCTTTGGATTGATACCGCAAAAGATGAGCTCTCTAAGGTGCTATTCAAAACTGATATTTTATTGATCAATGAATCTGAATTAATGGATATAACCTCCAATGATGATATCGAACAGGGTATTAGAGAAATCCATTCTTCTGGGCCATCTACAGTTATTGTAAAATATGGAAGTAAAGGATCCACCTGTTATTCTGGTGGTCAAAGTTTTTCAATTGGGGTTATTCCAATAGATAAAGTTTTAGATCCTACTGGAGCAGGTGATTCTTTTGGAGGTGGGTTAGTAAGCGCCTTGGCTGAAGGACTTACTTTGAAAGAGGCTATGATACGAGGTACAGTATTGGCTTCTTTTTGTATTGAAGATTTTGGAATAGATGGAATTCTTAAGGCAAAAAAAGAAGAGATTGAGACCAGAATCTCTTTTTTATCATCGAAGGATTAGATAGAGACTTTGGTTTGGAAGAAAGATCTTAATACGAGTATATTTAAAAACTTTAAAATTATTTTTGAGGAAAACATGCTGACAAAAAGAACATTTGTAATTACTGGAATTTTTTCAATTTGCATGCTTATGATTGCATGCTCAAGCCAAGAGTATACCACTGCAAAGTTAGCGATTCAGCAGTCTGATTTTACAAAAGCAGCGGAATGGCTACCTAAAGCAATGGCCGTTGAGCCCAATAATCCAGAAATACCGATGGTGATGGCTATTGAGATTCATGCGGAAAAAGGAGCCTGGTTGGATATGGTGGATTTGTTTGAGAAAGCGATGGATATAAATCCAGATCAAGTTATAGAAGTTCGGGGCTCATTTATCCAGGTTAAAGAAGCCGTTAGTAATTACACAGATTTTTATTGGGCAAAAGAATTTAACCTTGGTGTTGAGGAATTTAAAAAAATCCAAGAAGACCCGGATAATAAACCGGATTATATAGAAAACGCGATTGAGTACTTTAATAATGCAATTGACATTAATCCTGCAGATGAGAAGACACATGTGACCTTAGCTAGATGCTACGCTGATAAAGGAGATAAAGAAGCAGCAAAGGGTGCTGTCCTTGATGCTGTTGCTATAAACCCAGAAAGTTTTGAAGCAAATTTTAGTGCTGCCCAAATTTTAGGTCGAGCAGGGATGACTTCAAAAGAGATTCTTCCTTATTATGAAAAAGCAACCTCGATAGAGCCATCAAATAGTAGAGCGCTTCGGGAATTAGCAGGCATTTATTACGACCTTAATCAAAAAGAAAGATCAATTGAGGTTTTCGAGAATGCTATTGCAAATGAAGAAGATAAAATTATTAAAGCTGACCTTTATTTTAATTTAGGCGTTATTCATAATCAAATGGGTAATTACGAGGGAGCAGAAATTTCTTTTGATGAGGCCTTTTTTCTCAATGAAGATGATTTTGAAGCAGCATTGGGTATGGCTATGGCATATAAAGGCTTAGGTGATAAATATTTAGATGGTACCGAAGAAGGATTTGAAAAAGATTTAAATAAAGCGGCTAGGTGGTTTAGAAAAGCAGAGAAAAAAATCAAAGATGTGATGATTATTGATGTTGACAATAAGGAGACTTATCAAAAAGATCTTAAATTAATACGTTATAAACGTGATATTGCCGAAGGTAATAATTAGTATATGGTCAATAATTTATATTTTAGATAATCATTTAAGGCGAAATTAAGTCATCCCAGTTTTTTTCTCTTATTTAAATACTCTGTGATTCCTTTATCCAGATATTGATCTGTAAATATTGGTACATAATCTATTAATTGTTGCCGACATTCTCTTTTGTAATAGTCTTGAAGCTTCATTATGAGTTCTGTGTAACTTGATCGGATATGCCAAGGCTCTGTTAAAATCTCATCACCGGATTCCATATCAAGAAACCTTGTACGAGAATTAAAATTAAACTCTAATTCCTTTCTATCCAAAATATGAAATACTATTACTTCCTGGTTATTATGGCGGAAATGTTTAAGTCCATTCATTATTTCTTCAGGTTCATCTAAAAGATCAGATACCAGAATCACCAATCCTCTTTTCTTGATCCGGTCAGCCATTTGGTGTAAGACCGGTTCGATCCTCGTATCATTATCCACATTTTCATCATCTAATTTTGTTAGTATCGCATTTAAATGGCTTGGTTTAGACCTTGGTGGGATAAAGGTATTGATCTTGTCTGAAAATTGGACGAGTCCAGCAGCATCTTGCTGGTTGATCATTAGATATGTTAAAGAAGCGACAAGTGAATTTGCATAATTTAATTTTGAAACTTCTCCACTAGAGTAGAGCATTGATTTACTTGTATCTAATAGAACATAGGCTTGAAGATTTGTTTCTTCTTCATATCGCTTAACATATAAGCGATCTGTTTTTCCAAATAATTTCCAATCAATATGGCGAATTTCATCGCCTGGTCCGTATGAACGGTGTTCAGCAAACTCTACGGAAAACCCATGATAGGGACTACGATGTTGCCCTATAATATAACCTTCAACAACTAAGCGAGCTCGCAGTGACATTGAGTTTAAGAGTGCAACTATTTCAGGTTTAAGATATTTCCGTTTATTGGAGTTGGCTGACATTACTCAGCAACTTTATTTAAAAGCTGAATCAGAATATCTTCTATTTTTAATCCTTCAGCTTCGGCGTTAAAATTAGGTAAAACTCGATGTCTAAGAATTGGTAGAGCGAGAGAACGTATATCACTAATATTTGGTGAAGGTCGACCATCTAAAATAGCTTTTGCTTTGGCACCTAAAACTAAATATTGAGATGCTCTTGGCCCGGCTCCCCAATCCACCGATTGTTGAATAAAATCAGGTGAGGAAGTCTCACTTGGTCTAGTCGAACGCACTAATTTTACTGCATAATTCAAAACATTTTCAGCTACAGGTACCCGCCTTACAAGATCTTGATAAATTGCAATCTCAGATCTGGACATTACAGAATTTAATTCGCGTGTGTCTGTTGTCGTTGTTTCTCTAACAATCGCAATCTCATCCTGAGTAGAAGGATAGTCAATTTTTAAATTAAACATAAACCTATCTAGCTGTGCTTCAGGCAAAGGGTAGGTTCCTTCTTGCTCTATGGGATTTTGAGTTGCTAGAACAAAAAAGGGTTCATCTAAATTGTAGGTTTTCCCTCCAGCAGTTACTTTATGCTCTTGCATTGCTTCTAACAGGGCGGCTTGTGTTTTTGGAGGGGTTCGATTGATCTCGTCTGCTAAAACTATATTAGCAAAGATAGGGCCTTGATAAAACCTGAATGAACGTTGACCCGTATTTTGGTCAACATCAATAAGTTCGGTTCCCGTAATATCACTGGGCATAAGATCTGGAGTGAATTGTATGCGTTTAAAAGATAGATCTAATACATCTGATATTGTTTTAATAAGAAGTGTTTTTGCAAGACCAGGAACTCCAACTAGTAGTGTGTGTCCTCGCGCCAGAAGGGCAATAAGCATGTGGTCCAAAATATCTTGTTGACCAATAACAACTTTTCCTACTTCCTTAAAAAAGGCCTCTTTTGCGATTGCTAATTTCTCAAGTGATGCCAAGTCTTTTTGTGAATCTGTCATAAATTATTATTCTTTTGATTTTGAAAAATGGGGCAAAACTTAACGAAAGAGCATTCCCTTAAAAAGGATGAATAAAAGTAAAATTATCAAAGACTTTATAGTTTGAGATTCTTTTTTTAAATCGGAAATTCAATTTCATGTTAAATGACATTGTTATGAAAGATACGCCCCTTATTGGCCAATCTATATCTGATTTAGAATCATTTGTGAGCTCTTTGGATGAGAAGGCATTTCGTGGTCGGCAACTTTTTGATTGGATCTATAGGCAAAAAGTTTATGATATATCTTTAATGACAGACCTGTCAAAAAGCTTTAGAAAAAAGCTAGCCGGTGTAAAGATACATCCACTAGAGATAGTCAAAAGTAATCTATCACCATCAAAGAATACCCAAAAATTCCTTTTTAAAATTTCAAGTGGTGAATTAGTAGAATCGGTTCTTATGGAGGAGGATGGGCGGGTGACCGTTTGTTTATCTACTCAGGTTGGTTGTGCCGTAGATTGTGATTTTTGTGCAACTGCGAAGATGGGATTTATTAAAAACTTAACGGTTGGTGAAATTATTGACCAATTTCTTATTTTACAGAGTACCAGTAATATTAAAATCACCAATGTTGTATTTATGGGTATGGGTGAACCATTCTTGAATTATGATAATACTATTGCCGCTGCAGACTTACTCCATCACCCTAAGGGAATTAATATGGGGGCTTGGCGTATTACTATTTCCACAGCAGGTATTATTTCTAAAATAAAAAAATATACAGAAGAAAAACATCCCTATAAACTAGCAGTAAGCTTGAATGCGACATCAGAATCACAACGGTTTGAGATCATGCCAATAACAAAGTCTCATTCTTTTGAAGACCTGTTAAAGGTTTCGAAAGATTATGCGTATCATTCTAGAAAAAGAATCACGTTCGAATATGTTTTGCTAAAAGATATTAACGATGAACCAAGTGATGCTTTTCGATTAAAAGAGATGCTTTCAAAAACACATTGTAAATTAAATATTATACCATATAATGAGATTGGAGGAAAATTTCAAAGGCCATCAGACAAAAAAATTCAAAAATTCTTAGAGCCATTAAAAGACACGCTTTTTCCGGTCACCGTTAGGTGGAGTAAGGGTACTGATATTGCTGCTGGTTGTGGACAGCTTGCTACAGAGGTTGTATAAAAAGAATGCAGTCTCAAATTGAAGAAGCAAAAAAAGCTATTTATAAAGTTAAAATCTTTAAAGGGAAGACGGCTATAATTCTTGGTTCTGGATTAGGAACATTTTCAGATGCTGTTAATAATAAAAATAGTATTAGCTATTCTGAAATCCCAAATTATCCCAAATCTAAAGTACCCGGACATTCAGGAGAATTAGTAATAGGTGAGATATATGGAAAAGAAATTATAATTGCGCGAGGAAGGTCTCATTGCTACGAAGGCTATTCCAAAGAGAAAGTGACCTTCCCAGTCCATTTATTTAAATCTATGGGAGTCGAAAATATTATTATTACAAATTCTTCTGGGAGTTTAAAAATAGAAAATGAACCGGGTACTCTAGTGGCCATAGATGGACATTTAGATTGTACCTTCCAGGATGGAACCTCAGATCCAGATTTAGTTTCTAACAATAAATTTTATTCAAAAAAGCTTTTCTCTCTTGCTAAAAAGATAGCAAAAAAAAATGGGATTTATCTTAAGGAAGGTATTTATTGTTGGACTTTTGGACCTATGTATGAGACACCTTCAGAGATAAAGTATTTACAATCATTGAATGGGACTTCAGTAGGCATGAGTACGGTACCAGAAGTTTTAGAAGGTGGGGAATTAGGTTTAAATTTGTTGACGATAACAATGTTAACAAATTTTGCTGCAGGAATTTCAGGATTTCCATTGACACATGATGAAGTCCTTTATAATGCGGAAAGAGGAAAAAATAAGTTTATTAAGTTGGTCTCAGGGATAATTGAAAGGATCTAATATGAATATTCGTAAAGAAATAAAGGAGATTGAAAAAAATATAATAAACTGGCGTAGGGATTTTCATCAGTATCCTGAGTTGAGTTTTGATGAACATCGGACCTCATCAGTAATTGGTGACGAATTACGGTCAATGGGTCTAGTACCAAAAATGAACGTAGGACGTACGGGAGTAATGGCTGATCTCAAATTTGGTGAAGGACCTATTATAGGTCTTCGTGCAGATATGGATGCACTTCCAATACAAGAGACTAGTGGATTAGATTTTATGTCGAAGAATGATGGTGTTATGCATGCCTGTGGTCATGATGGACATATGGCTATGTTACTTGGAGCGGCAAAAGCGTTAACGCAAACAAGGAATAATTTGAAAGGTACGATTAGGTTTATTTTTCAGCCAGCAGAAGAAGGTCTAGGAGGGGCTAAATATATGATAGAGGATGGGTGCCTTAAAGACGTAAGTGAGATTTATGGTATTCATGTTTGGAATTATCAGCCTATTGGTGAAGTCGGTGTAAAAGATGGTCCTGTTATGGCTGCTGCAGATATGTTTGACATCACAATTAAAGGGATAGGGGGGCATGGAGCAGCCCCACAAGGAACCGTAGATACAATTGTTGTTGCATCATCTTTAATTCAGGCTTTTCAAACGATCATTAGTCGAAATACAAATCCATTAGAAAGTTCTGTGATCACAATCGGAAAAATCAATGGAGGACACAATTTTAATATTATTGCAGACGAGGTAAATCTTTCTGGAACTGCTCGAGCGTATACGGAAGAAAATCGAAATCTTATAAAAAAACGAATGACAGATATCATTGAAGGTGTTTCCAAAACATACGACGCAGAAATTCTCTTTGAATATAAAGATGGTTATCCTCCAACCATTAATCATCCTGGACCAACATCAAAAGTTCTACAAGCCGCTGAGAAAGTTGTAGGTGATAAAGCAGGAGTGCCTTACTTATCTATGGGGGGAGAAGACTTCGCTTATTATTTACAAAAAATACCTGGTTGTTTCTTTTTTGTGGGCTCGGCTCCTAACAAAGATCAATTATTTGAAACTCCCCATCATTGCTCTCATTTTACAATGGATGAACAAGCGCTTCTAATTGGACCGTCTGTATATTTAAACCTGATTGATGATCTATTGGGGAATTAATATCCTAGGGCAGATGTTTCACCACGGCTATCAGCGCCACCATAGAATCCATCTTCATTAATTAAAATGCCGTTTGCTTCACCAATATACTGACCATTATAGGGGATAAGCGAATGTCCTCTTCGTTTGAGGTTTTGAATCACATCTTTTGCTAAGCCTCTTGGCTCGGTTTGAATTACATCTGGAAACCATTGAGAATGAAACCTTGCGGATGAAACAGCCTCTTGGATATTCATATTATGATCAATCACATTTAAAATTGTTTGCATTGTAGTTGTAATTATTGTTGAGCCTCCAGGTGAGCCAATCACAATAAATGGTCTCTTATTTTTTAAAACAATAGTTGGAGTCATTGAAGAAAGTGGTCGTTTATTAGCTTGAATAGCATTGGCCTCGTTTCCAATTAATCCAAATGCATTTGG
>TARA_B110000438_G_scaffold21622_1_pt1 | contig 11386 bp, 10 predicted proteins | sample TARA_B110000438 | Tara Oceans TARA_B110000438 (sample SAMEA4398413) | marine metagenome | biome: Polar Biome; feature: [MES] marine water layer (ENVO:01000295) within the mesopelagic zone...; material: water (ENVO:00002006), including particulate matter (ENVO:01000060) such as......
AAAAATGCCACAAATAAGGCAAATTCTTTTAGTGTTTTACTTGGTGTTAGATGTCCTCGATAGACATCCACGGTATAACTAATAGTTTGAAAAGTATAAAATGAAATTCCTATAGGTATTGCTAATTCGAGTAATGGAATTTGTGAAGTTAAATTAAAATGATTTCCAAACAAATTGAATTGTGTTACAGCAAAATCAGCATATTTAAAAAATCCCAATAGCCCTAAATTACCAGCTAAGCTAATAGTAAGTAGTATTTTCTTTTTAGTAATATCTGTAGATGACCAAATAGCTTTTGCAATATAAAAATCTAAAATTGTTGATGCAATCAAAAGTGTGATTAAATAATTACTTGAGTAATAAAAAAAGAAATAACTTGCACTTAACAAAAATACATGTTGAAATTTTCTATATTTGATTGCTGAAACTATCGCCAATACAATTACAAAGAAAATTACAAAATCAATTGATGTAAATAACATTATTTCTCCATCTCCAAATTAATCATAGATACAACATCATGACTATAAATCAATGAATCCGTATTATATGCGACATGTGATGGATTTCGCCATATTTCTAAATCTTGATATTTATAGGTAAAATTATAAAAATTTAATTCAAAATTATTAGTAGTATTTGAAATTAAAGATGTTAAATGTTGATGTTGTGAAATAGAGATATTTTCTAAAAAGGATTTATGGTGTGGCGTAGTAAATAACACGACAGATATTTTGTTTTCATGTAATTCTTTAATTAAATTATAGAAATTTTTCATTTTTACAGTATCAAATGGTTTTAAATTAGATGAATAATGTAAATCTCTATCTATAATTGTATGATACGATTGAAACGTCATAAATGGTGAATAGTGTAAAAAGAAAATCTCAGAATTTGGAAATAGATTAAAATTTTGAAATTGATTTCGTATATTTTGAAGAGTAATTAATTTTGGATTAACAGGTGTTGGATCAATATCATCTTTTTTTATAGAATGAAAAAATTGTTTAATATTTGGCAGTAAATTTTTTTTTTCAGAAATATCATCAACTTTAAGATCACCATATGATATTCCATAAAAAACAATGACGGGATCTAGTTTTATAATTTCATCTATAAATTGAATTCGTTTATTTGGATTATCACCATTATATGATAAGTTGTAAACTACAAAATCAGAATATTGTTTAGAAATTTTTTCATGGACATATGTAGAATTCATTTCACCAACATAACTTGAACCAATAAGTAAAATCTTATTTTTATCTTCAAATTTTTTACTAAAAAATTTATACATATTTTCTTTAGAATCAGGATTTGGAGTTTGAGTATAGATTAAGTAAAATAATGTAAATGCAATAAAAAAAGCAAAGAATACACATAAAAGAATATTTAGTTTCACATAATATTCAGATTTTTAGACTATAAAATTTTTAATATTAATTATAATCACCCACTAAAAAAATAAATTAGATAGATTAAAAATTAAATGTACCCTAATTTACGTAGTTTTTCTTCAATCTTCTCTTCTACTTCTGCATCAAAAAGTTGATCAGTTTTTTCAGGATTAAAATTATGTTCATCCTGGAAATCTAATAATAATTTATTCATTTTCTTTGCGATGTCAGGTTTTTTCTCTATTATATTATATTCTTCTAGAGGATCATTTTTTAAATCATAAAGATGTGTATTTTTATCATGATATTTATTTTTAAAATATTTGTACTTTGAAGTTCTAACTCCAACTAAATCAGTAGGAATGAATTTTGGAGCATTTTTAGAGCCATCTAAAAATGCAGGAAGTTCTTCCATCAATTCGCCACGTATTAGAGGAAGTAAGCTTATACCATGTTTTTGAGTTTTTGAATAATCTAATTGGATTAAATTCATAATTGTTGGAAAAATATCTATACTTCTAACTTGTTGACTAATTTTTTTATTTGATGGAACATCAAGTCCAAAAAAAAGTAGTGGAACTCTATAACGTTCATCATGGAGTCCAGTTAATCCTTTAACTGATGCTATCTTAATGCGTTTTTCATAAGCTCGAAGATTAATTTTATCTACTCTTTCAAATTCTGGCTCCATTCTTTTATTTGTAATATTAAATGCTCTTTTTGAATAAATTTGAGATAATTTTTTTCTAAGTGGAAGTAAAAAATGTGGAAAAGATAGAATAATTTTATGACTTAATTTGTAAATTTTTCCATGATTATATTCTCTTACTCGAATATTTTGATCATTATATTCTTCCATTTCTTGGGTATAGTTACCGGCTTCAGAACCATGATCAGATGTAATTATTACAAGAGTTTTTTTTAAATCTACATTTTCAATAATTTTACCAATCCATTTATCCATGGCAGATACCAATCTTTCATGATGATTATTTCCAAATTTTGAATCATGTATTTCTGATGGACCTTCTTCTAATCTAGTTTTAATTGGATATGCCAGTAAATGTAAATCATATATTTGAACATAATATAGCCAAGGTTTTTTTAAATTATCTGATTTTAAAAAATCAATAATTTTATCACCTAACCCATTCCATAATTTTAAGGAATCATGATAAGTTTCAACATTATGGAAAAAATTTTTTAAACCTAAAAAATTTAAAACTTCTTGATGTAGTGCATAAGTAGTATATCCATTATCAATAAAATTTTGAATATTATTTTTTTTGTTTGTATTAATTGTAAAAACATTATCATCCTGAATAAGTGATTCAAAGGGATATAATGAAGTCATTATGCTTGCTACTGAGGGTACACTGCATGATCCATGGCAAATAGTCTGATCAAAGTATACTCCTTTTTCAATAATTGAATCAATATTTGGGGTTATTGATGATTTATCAGTTCCATGAAATTTATCAGAACGTAATCCATCAAGAACTATGAATAAAACATTTGGTTTCAACAATAAATTATTAAGTTTCATGAATAAAAAGTTAAGTATAATTTTTAAGTTATTATTATAGAAATAATGACTTTAGTTCATGGCTATTAAAGATGTAATTAGAACATCAAAAGCAAATATAATTTTTCAAAAACATCCTTTAAAATTTATCTTTGCAGTACTTATAATGAAAATAGGATTATCAAAATTCTTAAAAATAAATAGAAAACTGTATGTTTTACATTTCTTTCCAACTCCTTGGTCTAGAACATTATGGATTGAACCAGATTATTGGAATGCACAAGATAAATTTTTTAATTCGTATATTAAAAAAAATGATAAAATAATTGATGTAGGTGCTAACATAGGTACAATTACATTAACTTGTGCAATGAAAACTGGTCCAAATGGAAAGGTATACTCAATAGAACCAAATCCTATAGTTTTCAAATATCTTCAAAGTAACATAAAATTGAATCATGCTAATAATGTTAAAACATACAATTGTGCAATTGGTGACAAAAAAGGAACAGTTACTTTCTCTGTAATTCGTTCAGATGGACAGTCAAAAATTGTTGAAAAAGATTTTCTAGATGATGCAATAGTACAACAAGGGAGAAAAATTGAAGTTCCGATTAGATCTATTGATGATTTAGGATTAAAAGAATTAGAATATTCTTTAATGAAAATAGACGTGGAAGGATATGAAAAATTTGTTATATTAGGTGCAAAAAATACAATAAAAAAAGTTAATTGCATATATTTTGAGGTAATTCCAAAAAATTATAAAAAATATGGTTATACTCCAAAAGAAATATTTGATTTTTTAATTAACGAAGGTTTTGAATTGTTTATGATTTTAGAAGGAAATAAAATCACTCCAATCAACATAAATTTTAATATGCATGTTGCCAATGTTTTGGCTATTAGAAAAATAGATGATTTTTTAAAAAGAACCAAATTTATTTTAGATGATAAAAAATAATTTTTAAAGTATAACTAAATTAATGATTTCATTAATTCAACTAGTGATTCTGCAGCTTTATCATTATTTAATTCTGTAAGAGTATATTTTCTACTTTGATCAGCAATATTTTGCCAATGTTCATCATCAGGACTAGACAAATATTCTTCAAATTTATCTTTATAATTTTTTTGGTTAATAAAAATTGCAGTTTTATTATTTTCATATCCTAAATATTTTCCATTATTAATATTTGTAATTTCCATAAAAGGTAAACAACCTGCAGCTGAAATTTCCCAATATTTTATAGTGGGATAAAATGTAGTTGCTGCAATAGCTGCCCTGTATTTAGAGAGTAATACAGAGTAGTTATCATTAATGTATTTTTTTTTAATCATTCCTGTATGATCAACATATGATAGATTGTTACAAAGAGTTCTTAATTTATAAAAATACCAACTAGAACGTTTTGGATTTAAAATTTTATTTGCCACTCTTGATTTAATAGATGATTTTCCCACTGCACCAGAATTTAAAATTTTATTTTTTATTCTATCTTTAAAATTTTTTACATTTTGATATAGGGGTAATTCTAATCCAAAGATAATTGTTTTATATTTAAAATGTTTTGGATAAAATTTATAAAAATAATAATCAGACATGAAATTAAAATAATAATCTATATTATATTTTTCATGAAATGGGATTTTTTTTGTTTTCAAGGCATCGTGAGGATCACCGACTCTAGATATAACAGGAATTTTCAAATTATCAATTCCATGTAAAACATCAGGAGTGCCCGCATTATGATTTGATGGTAAAAGTATTACATCAAATTTATCTTTTAATTGAGTGGTATCAAAGTATTTTTCAGCGGGGAAATAAACAATCTCTAATGTTTTATTTCTAGGTAAAGCTTTCATGAAAAAATCATAAGTTGTATTGTCAAAATGTTTTCCAGTTAAAAATGGATTAGATGGTTTATAAATAAATGCAACTTTTATTTTATCAAACAATTTATTCAATCATACTATGGACATTATTATTTTTTAGCATTTTTCTTAAACCATCCTCAAGACTTGTTTTATATTTCCAATTTAATAATTTAGATGATAATAAAATACTCGCTTGACTAGATTTCACATCCCCCTTTAACGCTGGGGCATATTCAGGTTTAACTTCTAAATTATATAATTTTATCATTAAAGATGCAATCTCTGCGATTGTTGTTGGTATTCCAGAACCTATATTAAAAAAGCCACATTTAACAGAACTGTTCATAGCTGCAACATTTGCTTCAGCAATATCTTCAACAAAAATAAAATCACGTAATTGTTTACCATCGCCAAAAATTATAGGAGATTTATTATTTTCTAATTGATTCATAAATTTTGTTATTACTCCAGCGTAAGTTCCAGTTTGACCACGTCCATAAATATTAAAATAACGTAGACCGATTACTTCTAAACCACTTTCAGAATATTTCTTAGCTAGAAATTCATCATCTAATTTTGTTTGACCATATGGATTTATTGGACAACATGGAAATTTTTCAGTAATTGGAATACTTTCCACATTTCCATAAACACTAGAACTACTTGCAAAAACAATTTTAATACCAAATTTTTTTCCTATCTTTAAAATATTTTCGGTACCAACTACATTAACATCATGGTATTCTTGTGGTTTAGAAAATGATTCTTGAACTATTGTTAATGCTGCTTCATGAAAAATTCCATCAACTGAATTTAATATTTTTTCAATTTTTTCATAATCTCTTATGTCAGCATTAAAAAAATTTATTTGATCTAAAATTGTTGCGATGTTCTCTTTTTTTCCAGTATGAAGATTATCTATAATAATTACATCATGACCTTGTTTTATCAAAAGTTTAGCAATATTACTCCCTACAAAACCTGCTCCACCAGTAATTCCAAACTTCAACAATGAATGCTAACATTTGGGTTCTTTAAGTTTTAAGAATAAAATTAACCAAAACTACATAAATAATGATTTAATTATTTTATGTGTTTGATATGAATGAAGATAAAAAAATTTTTAATGTTAATTCTGAGGAATTGATTGAATCCATACAATCAGGAAAACTCAAAGTTTGTGTAATAGGAATTGGAAGAATTGGGTTACCCACTGCATTATCATTTGCAAATTCAGGATTACCAACTATAGGTCTTGATGTAAATACCGAATTAGTTGATTCCATAAATTCGGGATTATTTCCATTAAAAGATGAACCAGGTTATGATGTATTATTTGAAAAAGTTATTAAAAATGGTAAATTTCAAGCTACGGCAGATATTAAAAAAGCAGTTCCTTTATCAGATGTAATTATATTATCTTTACCTACTCCAATGGATGAAAATAATATTCCAGATTATTCAGCTTTAAGATCTGTAGGATCACAATTACACGAATACTTAACTTCAGGATCAATTGTAATTGTTGAAAGTACAATTGAGCCAGGATTTGTCGAGAATGAATTAATTGCCATAATAGAAGGAAAAAATGATCGTTTATCTGTAGGAGAAAATTTTGGCATTGGTGTTTGTCCTGAAACTGCAAATCCAGGTCAAATTATGAATGATTTCAATAAATTACCAAGGTTAGTAGGTGCAATTGATAAGAAAACTGCAGATGCAATAACAAAAATTTATCGACATGTTTTTACTGTTGAGCTTATTCCTATGACTAATTGTAAAACAGCTAATGCAGTAAAATTAACAACTAATGTTTTTAGAGATATCAATATTGCATTTGTAAATGAATTGGCATTATTATTTGAAAAATTAGGTATCGATACTTTAGAAGTATTAGAAGCTGCAAAAACAAAATATAATTTTCAGATTCATTATCCCGGAGCGGGAGTAGGAGGCCCATGTTTGCCTGTAAATTCATATCAAATTTTAAACTCTGCAAAATCGACAGGGATGAATGACTTTAAGATAGTTAAAGCTGCAAGACAAATTAATGAAAAAATGCCCTTACACGTAGTTGAACTTTTGTTAGATGGTTTTAGAGAAGCAAAAAAAGATATTGTAAAGAGTAAAGTTTTAGTGCTAGGAGTTACTTACAAACCAAACGTAAAAGATATTCAATTAAGTCCTGTTGAAGATATTATTAGAAAACTATTAGAATTAAATGTAGATGTAAAAATTTATGATCCATATTTTAAATCAGAAATTATTTTTGGTATTAAAACTGAAAATGATTTTGTAAAAAATATACATGAAGTAGATGCAATAATATTAGCTACTGCACATCAAGAATTTCATGACTTGGAACCAACATTCCTTGCTCCAAGAATGAAAACTCCAATTGTAATAGATTCTAGAGGGGTAATGGATCCATATTTATCAAAGAAAGCTGGTCTAATTTTTAGAGGATTAGGTCGTGGAAAATTTTAATAAAATAATACCAAATCCAACATCAATTGTAGATATACTAACATTAAGATATGATCCTACACAAAATTCACCTCTAAAAAAACTCTCATGGAAAGATTTCATTCCACAAAATAAAATTTCCATAGAATATGTTGAAAAGACTTTAGAAAATACAGTTACAAAATCAATTAAAGAAGTAAATCCTAAATCCATAGCAATTGCATTGAGTGGAGGTATAGATTCCATATTGACATTAGCAGTTATTAAAAAAAAATACCCTCAAACAAATATTGAAGCAATTTCCATAAAATTTGCAGATAGTATTGATGAAACCATTGCAGCAAAAAAAGTCGCAGAACATTATAAAATTAATCACCATGTTTTAGAATTAGAAAATTATTTAGAAGAATTACCCAAGGCCATTAGTATCATAAAATTACCATTTTGGGATCTACATTGGTATTATGTAGCCAAAAAAGCTAAAACACTATCAAAATATCTTGCTTCCGGTGATGGAGGAGACGAGTTATTTGGCGGGTACACATTCAGATATAAAAAATTCTTATCATTAGTTTCAGAAAAATCAAAACCTAAAGATAAAGTTCAAGCATATTTAGAATGTCATGAACGAGATAGAGTTCCAAATCAAGATAAATTATTTGGAAATAAAGTCAAATTTAGATGGTCAGATATTCATTCAATTCTATTACCATATTTTGATAATTCTTTGTCACTTTTAGAACAAGTTTTTTTAGCAGATTATAATGGGAAATTACTATATAATTTTGCACCAATAAATTCAAGGATTAATCAATATTTTGAAATTACCCCTATTACTCCAATTATATCTAAAGAAATGATAAGATATGCAACACACCTATCATCAGGGGATAAATATAATTTAAAAGATGATCTTGGAAAAATTCCTTTAAGAAAAATTCTATCAAAATATGAGCTTGATTCTTTTATTACAGGAAAAAAATTAGGTTTTTCGATTAATACTATAAGTTTGTGGAAAAAACGAGGAAAAAAATTATGTGAACATTATCTTTTAGATTCAAGAGCAGTTAAAGACGGATGGATAAACTATGAATGGGTTAAGAAAAACATAGATAAAAAAGAATTAGATGTAAAATATGTAAATAAATTTTTAGGATTACTTGCTTTAGAAATATGGTATAGATTATTTATTACAAATGAAATAAAACCTGATGATAAATTAAATTAAGATTATTAAATCTTAATAGAATTTAGAAACTCTTTAGCAATTTTATCCCAATTAAAATTTGATTTTACAAATTCTCTTCCAGCACTACCCATAATTTTAGATTTTTTTGAATCATTTAACAACAATGTAAGCTTTTCAATCCAAGCATCATAATCACCAACATCTACAAGAAAACCAGTTTCATTATTTTTCATAATTTCTGGAATTCCACCTACTTTAGTTGCAACTACAGGTTTTTGCATTAATTGCGCTTCTTGTAAGGTAAGTGGAGACATGTCGATACCACTAACTAATGCATAAACATCAATTTCTGACAAATATTCTCTGACTTTATCAGGGTATTCCAATGCCCCTAGCCATTTAAAATTTGGAAATTTTTCTAATTCTTGTAAAATTTTATCTTTATACGGTCCATCACCTGCCCAATAGAAAGTAACTTCAGGCATAGCTTCAAGAACTTTTTTTAATGTAAACATTTCACGTGCTTTTCCCCATATTACTGCCCCCTGCAATATTCCAACACAAGGATGTTTTAGATTACAACCATCTGTATGGACCCATCTTGTAGGATCTATTCCCTGATACAAGACATTGGATTTGTTTGAATAATTAATATCAACTATATCATGAAGATAATTACAAATTGGAAAAATTTGTGTACAATCTTTAAAAATTTGCTTTGCCATTCTATCTTTAAGCCATAAAACTGAACGTTTAACTGGAAATTTATAAAGAGTCTCTTTAGCCCACTGAATTTCAGACCAATAATCACCACGAAGATGTACAAGAAGTGGTACGTTTGATTTCAATGCTGCTAATCCAAAATGAGCATGTCGATCGATAAATATAGCATCTGGCTTAAATTCATCAATTAAATTATTAAATTTTTTTTTTGTATCAAACCATTTACTGATTTGCCTACTTGGAAAGCCAGTGTAAGTTTCAACATCTGAAACCAGACGATATTCAGAACCTGCACGAGTTAATGCCTCACCAAATTCTTGTAAGTGAAAAAATTTTGAACTTGCACCTGCAATTAATAATTTCAAGATAACATAAATTATATTCTTATGTTTTTTAGTGTTGAGATTTTTTTACGAGTATATAATAGAATAATCAAAAAAATTTAGAATCATACTTTTAATAATCAATAAAAAATTTAAAATAAACAAATGAAAACAATAAATAAAATTATTCTGGCTGTAACGTTTTCTTTTATAATTACATTATCCATATTTATTATAATTTTCAATCAATTTTCAACAGAAAATGTTAATTTTAAGGATCATTCATTTTTTAATCAAGAGTTTGATCCAAAAAATAAAAAAATTTTTCTTTTAGGTTCTAGTCATACAGGTCAAATAAATTCCACATTAGTACAAAATAATATATCAAATATTGATGAAAATGTAATTGTTTATAATTTAGCATACAATGGAGACACGCCAAAAAAAAGAATAGAACAAATAAACCAAATTATATCATTGCAACCGTCCATAATTTTTTATGGAGTTTCATATAGGGACTTTGGTACTAATAATATTGAACAAAGATCTCCTTTAGAAATTAATAATTTTTTAAGTAATTCTTTAAATCAAATTTTTAATATAGATAAAATTAATCCTAAAGTTATAACTCTTGAAGCTATAAGAGATATTTTTAGTTCAACAAATCTTTTTCCACCAGAAGGAAGTAGAATCTATGTAGAGAACCAACCATTTTTTTCATATGATCGTTCTCAAATGATTATTGTAAGCGATAAAGAACTAAAAAAACAAAAAAATATTACACAAATACCGATTATTGAAGAAAGAAATTCAAATGAACAATTTCAATATTTTAAAAAATTTCTTCAAGAAATGAAAAATAATGAAATTGAAGTTGTTATTTTTACAACTCCAGTACACAAATATTATTTAGAAAATATGCAAGATAAAGATAAGAAAGAATTTCAATTAATGTTAAATGAAATTATGAAAGAAAGTAATTTAAAAATTTATGAATTTTCTGATAAATATACAGAGTTACAAATTTGGTACAATCTATCTCATGTTACTTATAACAAAAAAGCTATGATTTACAGTGAAGGGGTTTCTGAAATGATAATTTCTGAATTTAGAGATTAATTAACGGGATTTGTGCTCAATGTATTTCCTTCAATGGAGAAATTGAAATAATTAACATTATAAGATATACAAAATTTAATTAGCTGTTTTAGGCACAGCCAGTAACAATGGGTAAAAACGTAGGTTTTCGTGGATGGTACTATTTTAGAATGGGATGGAGTACATATTTTGCATTTATCTTTGCTGCAATAAACACACTAACTGTAACATATTATTTAGCAATTGAAAAATATCCTCTATTAGTATCAATATTTCCTTCATTCATTCAATATGTAGTAATTGTTACAGGTATTGGAATTCCTATACTAGTTTTAATCGGATATGCACATTGGAAAAGAACTGCTGCATTTAGAACTGAAGTTGATATTGCTTATGAAGCTGATCCATTCAGAAGTAGAATGCTTGCTAATTCTGAAATGACTGTAAAACTAAATTTAAAATTAATGGAAATTATGCTTCGAGTATCACAAGGAGAGAAAATTCCTCAAGAAGAAATTGATAAAATAACTAAATTAAAAAATGAACTTTCAGAATTTGTGGAATCCAGGGTATTTCGAGATAGAAAAGATCTTACATACTTTAAAGACAGTTTGGATAAATTTAGAATTTAATAATTTTTATAATTTTTTTCCTGTAACACTAATTCCACTTTCAATTTCTTTAAAATTAGTAATTTTTAATTTACTTTCCTTAAACCAAGCTTTTACTTCTTTAGGCGTATGTCTAAATGCAAATTTTGGTGAATACCAATCAAAATTTACACCAA